>Ga0070750_10001032_pt1 | contig 15621 bp, 7 predicted proteins | sample VirMetDEL_Nov_24_FD_77013 | JGI IMG/M metagenome (GOLD analysis project Ga0070750, IMG submission 77013) | Aqueous microbial communities from the Delaware River and Bay under freshwater to marine salinity gradient to study organic matter... | ecosystem: Environmental > Aquatic > Marine > Coastal...
ATTGGTACACAAGGAACTCAAGGTGAACAAGGAATTCAAGGAACCCAAGGAGAACAAGGTACCCAAGGTACTATAGGTCTTCAAGGTACTACTGGATTACAGGGTACGACTGGTACTCAAGGAACTACTGGAACGCAGGGAACGATTGGAACTCAAGGTACGATTGGACTACAAGGAACACAAGGTGAATTAGGAACCCAAGGTACACAAGGTGAAAATGGTACTCAAGGTACAATAGGTGTTCAAGGTACGACTGGACTTCAAGGTACGCAGGGTGAACAAGGAACCCAAGGTACACAGGGTGAACAAGGGACACAAGGAACAATTGGACTTCAAGGTACACAAGGAGAACAAGGTACTCAAGGAACACAAGGGGAACAAGGCACGCAAGGTACGATAGGTACCCAAGGAACTATTGGTACTCAAGGAACAACTGGTTTACAAGGTACTCAAGGTGAACAAGGAACTCAAGGTACACAGGGTGAGCAAGGAATTCAAGGTACCACTGGATTACAAGGTACAACTGGTACACAAGGAACAATTGGTACTCAAGGTACAATCGGTACACAAGGTACTATAGGACTTCAAGGTACTCAAGGTGAACAAGGAACGCAGGGAACACAAGGTGAGAGTGGAACACAAGGTACGATAGGTGTACAAGGTACTACTGGGCTTCAAGGTACACAAGGTGAGAGTGGAACACAAGGTACTCAAGGAGAACAGGGTACTCAAGGCACGATAGGTGTACAAGGAACCACTGGGTTACAAGGAACAACTGGTACTCAAGGTACGATAGGTACACAAGGAACAATTGGACTTCAAGGTACCCAAGGTGAACAGGGAACTCAAGGAACCCAAGGAGAACAAGGAACTCAAGGCACCATCGGTGTTCAAGGTACAATAGGTGTTCAGGGTACAACTGGGTTACAAGGAACTCAAGGTGAACAAGGTACACAAGGTACACAAGGAGAACAAGGTACGCAGGGAACCATTGGACTTCAAGGTACTCAAGGTGAACAAGGAATTCAAGGAACAAAAGGAACACAGGGTACAACTGGTACACAAGGAACCATAGGTACTCAAGGAACAACTGGGTTACAAGGAACACAAGGGGAACAAGGTACGCAAGGTACCCAAGGTGAACAAGGTACGCAGGGTACGATTGGTTTACAAGGTACTCAAGGAGAACAAGGGACTCAAGGTACAACTGGTACCCAAGGTACACAAGGGGAACAAGGTACGCAGGGTACTCAAGGTGAACAAGGAATTCAAGGTACCATAGGTACACAAGGTACTACAGGTTTACAAGGAACAATTGGAACGCAGGGTACCACAGGTTTACAAGGTACAATCGGTACTCAAGGTACCCAAGGTGAACAAGGTACACAGGGTACTCAAGGTGAACAAGGAACACAAGGTACGATAGGACTTCAAGGAACTCAAGGAGAACAAGGGACACAAGGTACAATTGGAACCCAAGGTACTACTGGATTACAAGGTACGCAGGGTGAACAAGGGACTCAAGGTACTACTGGACTTCAAGGAACAATAGGAACCCAAGGTACGGATGGTACTCAAGGAACCATCGGTATACAAGGTACTACAGGTACGCAGGGAACTCAAGGAGAACAAGGTACTCAAGGAACCCAAGGAGAACAAGGTGTACAAGGAACCATTGGTACACAAGGTACAACTGGAACACAAGGTACAATTGGAACCCAAGGTACGGATGGAACACAGGGTACGACTGGGTTACAAGGAACAACTGGTACCCAAGGAACTATAGGGACTCAAGGTACTATAGGTACTCAAGGTACTCAAGGAGAACAAGGAACCCAAGGTACACAGGGTGAACAAGGGACTCAAGGAACCATAGGTACTCAAGGTACGATTGGAACGCAGGGAACAATCGGAACACAAGGTACCACTGGTATACAAGGAACTGAGGGTAACTTCGGTGGTGTTTCTTTTGCTTATGTTTTTAGTAACACAACCACAGAAGCTGATCCAGGAGCTGGTAAACTAAGATTGAATGGTGGTTTCCTAAATGAACAGACGGAATCCACTAGAATGTTTATAGATGATGAGGATGCTGGTGGTAACGATATACAAGCATTTTTGAGAACCATAGATGATTCTAATAGTTCTCCAAAGGGTCATGTAAGAATTTCAGTTAGGTCTGATAGTAATAAATTTTTAGTATTTGAGATTACGAGTGTAACTGAAGATACTGGGTATTTTGATGTTACATTAGGTAACAACAATGTGGCATCAGGAACATCAACAAGTCCGATTGGTAATAATGATAATATTTTAGTTTCTTTTGAAAGAACAGGAGACAAAGGAACACAAGGAACAATTGGTACTCAAGGTACTCAAGGTGAGGCTGGTACACAAGGTACAATCGGTACTCAAGGTACGATAGGTACTCAAGGAACTACTGGGTTACAGGGTACAACTGGTTTACAAGGTACTCAAGGTGAGGCTGGTACACAAGGTACGCAGGGTGAACAAGGGACTCAAGGTACTACAGGTTTACAAGGAACAATTGGTACTCAAGGTACGACTGGTACACAGGGTACGATTGGTACCCAAGGTACAGATGGTACTCAAGGAACTCAAGGAGAACAAGGAATTCAAGGTACGCAGGGTGAACAAGGGACACAAGGAACAATTGGTATCCAAGGTACAACTGGTACTCAAGGTACCCAAGGTGAACAAGGTACTCAAGGCACACAAGGTGAACAAGGTATCCAAGGTACTACTGGTATCCAAGGTACATCAGGCGAAGGTACACAAGGTACCACTGGACTTCAAGGTACAATTGGTACACAAGGTACGACTGGTACCCAAGGCACACAAGGTGAACAAGGTATCCAAGGAACTCAAGGTGAAACTGGAACACAAGGAACAATCGGTACTCAAGGTACTATAGGTACTCAAGGTACTCAAGGTGAAGCTGGTACTCAAGGTACCCAAGGTGAACAAGGGACTCAAGGTACAATTGGAACTCAAGGTACAACTGGGTTACAAGGAACGATTGGAACTCAAGGAACTACTGGATTACAAGGAACCCAAGGTGAACAAGGTACACAAGGTACTCAAGGTCTTACTGGTACTGCTGGAAACTTAGGAACACAAGGTACTACTGGACTTCAAGGTACAACTGGGTTACAAGGGACTCAAGGTGAAAAAGGTATACAAGGTACGCAGGGAGAACAAGGAACTCAAGGAACAATCGGAACTCAAGGTACCACAGGTTTACAAGGCACTCAAGGTGAGGCTGGTACTCAAGGTACCCAAGGTGAACAAGGGACACAAGGAACAATTGGTTTACAAGGAACACAAGGTGAACAAGGAACCCAAGGTACTACTGGATTACAAGGTACGCAGGGAGAACAAGGAACTCAAGGTACTCAAGGTCTTACTGGTGATGCTGGTAATTTAGGTGTACAAGGAACAATCGGTACCCAAGGAACCACAGGTTTACAAGGTACCCAAGGTGAACAAGGTATTCAAGGAACTATTGGTACTCAAGGTACAACTGGATTACAAGGTACGATTGGTACGCAGGGTACAATTGGTACTCAAGGAACAACTGGTTTACAAGGAACAATTGGAACGCAGGGTACGATTGGTACTCAAGGTACGCAGGGACAAGATGGTACTGCTGGTAACTTAGGTACTCAAGGTACTACAGGATTACAAGGAACTCAAGGGGAACAAGGTACTCAAGGCACACAAGGTGAACAAGGTACTCAAGGTACAAACGGAACCCAAGGTACAATCGGTACTCAAGGTACTACTGGACTTCAAGGTACAACAGGTACTCAAGGTACCATAGGTACACAAGGTACTCAAGGGGAACAAGGAACTCAAGGTACTCAAGGTCTTACTGGTAGTGCTGGAAACTTAGGAACCCAAGGTACGACAGGTTTACAAGGAACAATTGGAACACAAGGTACGAATGGTACACAAGGTACTCAAGGTGAACAGGGTACGCAGGGAACCCAAGGTGAACAAGGAATCCAAGGTACTACAGGCTTACAAGGAACAATCGGTACCCAAGGTACTCAAGGAGAACAAGGTACTCAAGGTACACAAGGTGAAAGTGGAACTCTTGGTGCTACTGGTATACAAGGAACCACTGGTACACAAGGAACCACTGGAACGCAGGGTACGATTGGACTTCAAGGAACTCAAGGAGAACAAGGAATCCAAGGTACACAAGGTGAACAAGGTATTCAAGGAACTACTGGACTTCAAGGTACAACTGGTACACAAGGTACTCAAGGTCTTGATGGTACTGCTGGTAACTTAGGTGCTCAAGGTACTACTGGATTACAAGGAACCACTGGTTTACAAGGCACACAGGGTGAGAGTGGTACACAAGGTACTCAAGGTGAACAAGGTACCCAAGGTACTATCGGTGTACAAGGTACTACTGGATTACAAGGTACGCAGGGTGAAACTGGTACACAAGGAACTACTGGTACTCAAGGTACAATTGGTACACAAGGTACAACGGGTATACAAGGCTCTCAAGGTATTACTGGTATACAAGGAACTGAGGGTAATTTCGGTGGTACTGCTTTTGCTTATACATATGATGGTGCTCTTACAGAAGCTGATCCAGGCGATGGAGAAATAAGATTCAATGGTGACGCATTTATAGGAATGACATCAACCACTAGAATGTGGATAGATGATGAGGATGCGAATGGTGTTGATATTCAGACTTTCTTAAGAACTTTAGACGATTCTACGAGTGATGTTCCAAGTCATGTAACAATTACTAGGAAAGGTGATGCGAGTAGGTTCGTAGTATTTGAAATAACAGGTGTAACAGAGGATACTGGATATTTTGATTGTACTGTATCGCATGTAGCTAGTTCAACTTCGCAACCTCATAATAATGGTGACAATGTTATAGTTTCTTTTACGAGGACAGGAGACAAAGGTACTCAAGGTACAAAGGGTGTACAAGGAACACAAGGTGCTGCTGGTACACAAGGAACCACTGGTACACAGGGAACACAAGGTGAACAAGGTACACAAGGTACGAATGGTACACAAGGTACACAGGGTGCGAGTGGAACTCAAGGTACCCAAGGAGAACAAGGAACTCAAGGTACAATCGGTACCCAAGGTACCCAAGGTGCTGCTGGTACTCAAGGAACTACTGGAACCCAAGGTACTCAAGGTGCTAGTGGAACCCAAGGAACCAAAGGTGTTCAAGGTACACAAGGGGAACAAGGAACTCAAGGTACCCAAGGTGAACAAGGTACACAAGGTACGATTGGTACTCAAGGTACTCAAGGTGCTGCTGGTACACAAGGAACCACTGGTACGCAGGGAACTCAAGGTGAACAAGGAACCCAAGGTACACAAGGTGCTAGTGGGACACAAGGAACTACAGGTTTACAAGGTACACAAGGTGAACAAGGTACGCAGGGTACAAAAGGTGTTCAGGGTACACAAGGTGCTGCGGGTACGCAGGGAACCACTGGTACACAAGGAACTCAAGGTGAGGATGGTACTCAAGGAACCCAAGGTGCTAGTGGAACACAAGGTACAACTGGAACGCAGGGAACACAAGGTGAACAAGGTACTCAGGGTACAATCGGTACTCAAGGTACGCAAGGTGAACAAGGATTACAAGGTATCCAAGGTATCCAAGGCAGACAAGGGACTCAAGGTACGACTGGGTTACAAGGAACACAAGGTGAGGATGGTACTCAAGGAACCACTGGTACCCAAGGTACACAGGGTGAACAAGGTACTCAAGGTACACAAGGAAGAATCGGTACACAAGGTACGACTGGATTACAAGGAACACAAGGTGAACAAGGAACCCAAGGTACGCAGGGTGAACAAGGATTACAAGGTATTCAAGGTATCCAAGGCCGTCAAGGTACACAAGGTACTCAGGGTCAGAAGGGTACGCAAGGTACTACAGGTTTACAAGGTACGCAAGGAGAACAAGGCACCCAAGGTACACAAGGAAGAATCGGTACTCAAGGAACCAACGGAACTCAAGGTACGCAGGGACAAAAAGGTACTCAAGGTACCAATGGTACTCAAGGTACGCAAGGACAAAAAGGTACTCAAGGTACGCAGGGTATTCAAGGTATAAAAGGACTACAAGGAACACAAGGTATACAAGGCCGTCAAGGTACTCAAGGTACTCAAGGTATTCAAGGCCGTCAAGGTACACAAGGTACCCAAGGTGAACAAGGGACACAAGGAACAATCGGTACCCAAGGTACTCAAGGAGAACAAGGATTACAAGGTACTCAAGGTATTCAAGGCCGTCAAGGTACACAAGGTACGCAGGGTATCCAAGGTATAAAAGGAACGCAAGGAACTCAAGGAAGAATCGGTACTCAAGGTACTACTGGATTACAAGGAACACAAGGCAGACAAGGCACCCAAGGTACACAAGGAATTCAAGGTATAAAAGGACTACAAGGAACACAGGGTATCCAAGGTAGACAAGGGACTCAAGGTACCCAAGGAATTCAAGGCCGTCAAGGAACACAAGGTACACAAGGAATTCAAGGTATAAAAGGAACCCAAGGTACGAGTGGGGTTCAAGGTACTCAAGGAATTCAAGGCCGTCAAGGAACACAAGGTACTCAAGGAATTCAAGGTAGACAAGGCACCCAAGGTACTCAAGGTATTCAGGGTATAAAAGGTACCCAAGGAACACAAGGTATACAAGGTATAAAAGGTACTCAAGGTACCCAAGGTGAACAAGGACTTCAAGGTACCCAAGGAATTCAAGGCCGTCAAGGAACTCAAGGAACCCAAGGTATACAAGGTATAAAAGGAACCCAAGGTACACAAGGACAAACTGGTGGTACTGGTCCTACTGGTCCTACTGGTAATACAGGTCCTACTGGTCCTCAAGGTACACAAGGTACCAACGGAACTCAAGGTACACAAGGACAAACTGGTGGTACAGGTCCTACTGGTGGTACTGGTCCCACAGGTGGTACTGGTCCTACTGGTGGAACAGGTCCTCAAGGAACCCAAGGTACGAAAGGTACACAAGGTACACAAGGACAAACTGGTCCTACTGGTGGTACAGGCCCAACTGGTGGAACTGGTCCTACTGGGGGAACAGGTCCTCAAGGTACTCAAGGAACAAAAGGAACCCAAGGTACACAAGGTCAGACAGGACCGACTGGAGGAACTGGTCCTACGGGTGGTACAGGTCCGACTGGTGGTACTGGTCCCACAGGTCCTCAAGGAACCCAAGGTACTAAGGGTACACAAGGTACTCAAGGACAAACAGGTCCTACTGGAGGAACAGGTCCTACTGGTGGTACAGGTCCTACGGGTGGAACTGGTCCCACAGGTCCTCAAGGAACCCAAGGTACCAAAGGAACTCAAGGTACACAAGGACAGACAGGTCCTGGTGGTCCTACTGGTGGTACAGGTCCTACGGGTGGAACTGGTCCTACTGGTCCTGATGGTCCTACAGGCCCTCAAGGTACACAAGGTACTAAGGGTACACAAGGTACTCAAGGTCAGACAGGTCCCGGTGGTCCCACTGGAGGAACTGGTCCTACTGGAGGAACAGGTCCTACAGGTGGAACTGGTCCTCAAGGTACACAAGGTACGAAAGGTACTCAAGGTACCCAAGGTCAGACAGGTCCCGGTGGTCCTACTGGTGGTACAGGTCCTACTGGAGGGACAGGTCCAACTGGTGGAACAGGTCCTCAAGGAACTCAAGGTACCAAAGGAACTCAAGGTACTCAAGGTGAGACAGGTCCTACTGGTGGAACGGGTGGAGATGGTCCTCCTGGTCCTACAGGTGGTACAGGTCCAACTGGTGGAACAGGTCCTACAGGTCCTGCTGGTCCTGGTGGTCCTCCTGGTCCTACAGGTCCTCAAGGTACTCAAGGTACGAATGGTACACAAGGTACAACTGGACAAACTGGTGGAACTGGTGGTCCTGGTCCTAATGGTCCTCCTGGTCCTCCAGGCCCAACTGGTGGAACAGGTCCTACTGGAGGGACAGGCCCAACTGGTAGTACAGGTCCTGGTGGTCCTCCTGGTCCCACAGGTCCTCAAGGAACTCAAGGTACACAAGGTATAACTGGTCCTACTGGTGGTACAGGTCCGACTGGTGGAACAGGTCCGACTGGTGGAACAGGTCCTACTGGTGGTACAGGTCCTCAAGGTACACAAGGTACGAGTGGTGCTTTATCTATAAGTAACGATGTAGAAAACGCTGTACTCACAGCGGATGGTGATGGTACAGTAACTGGTGAGTCGCAGGTTTCTGCTACCACTGGTAATAATTCAGGCAATAGTTACACTACATTATTAGCAACCAGTAATTTTAGTCAAACAGATACCTCTGCTTATACTATTAGGGCTGAAGGTCCTTTTGTTGTTGGAACTCCTGGTTCAACATCAACTAAGACTTACGCTGTACATGCTACTGCTGGAGATACAAATGGTGCTAATCCGAGGTCTGTTGCTGGACACTTCGTAAGACACGCAGATGGTAATACACAATCATTTGCTCTTACGACTGTAGGAAGAACTGGACTGAACGAAGCAGATCCTTCTTATGAATTGGATGTGGATGGGGATGCTAGAGTACAACATTCATTAGGTGTTGGTACTACTCCACACGCTACCGATGGTAGGGTAGACGCTTCAAACGATGTTGTGGCATACGCTTCCGATAGAAGGTTGAAGGAGAATGTAGAACCTATATCAGACGCTTTGATAAAGATTGATAAGATAGAGGGTATCACATACAATTGGAATCAGATTGCTGAGAATGCTGCTGGGTTTGATAGGAATGAAAGAATGGTTGGATTGTTCGCTCAATCGGTTCAGGAAGTATTACCTGAGGCTGTGAAACCAGCACCATTTGATAACGATGGTTTCGATAATTCTATAAGTGGTGAAAACTATCTAACTGTTCAGTATGAAAAGGTAGTACCATTGTTGGTAGAAGCTATAAAGGAACTAAAGAAAGAAATCGAAGAAATAAAGAGAGGTTAGTATGGCAGTACCTAGTTCAGGAACTATAAGTCTTTTTGGAATAGCAAAGGAATTGGAACTTAACAATTATACCAGTACGGTTCCTGTTCCAACCTATACTCCATTATATAATGGTCCACCGTTTCCATTAGCGGATATGTCTACAGGCGGGGGTGGGTTTGACTCAATCAATACAGATTCATCTGCTAAACCTGATGGTTCGACACCACACCAAATGAGTGAATTTTACTCATATGATCATGACGCTGCACCATTATCAGTAGCTTATAATGTTTACTTAGCAGAAGATTGGCAAGATGGTGATATCGGTACGGGTACAAGGGATGATTTTGCTACAACCGATTTTGAAAACTCTACGCTCTATATTGGTGGTGGAAACAATGTTGTTGTGGGTACTGGTACGACTCTTGTAGCGGTAAATACTAGACCTAGTTGGACTACATCTCCAACACCTGGTGTCTCACATCCTACAGTAACATCAGACCAACTAAGGATGTCTAACAGTACAAATCCTCATGGTATGTTTATAAAGACAGATGATTATGACTTTGGTCCTTCTACAGGTATATCCTTACCTATAGCAAATGTTCCAACCACAGAGGCTATTGCGTGGAGATTTAGGTTTCAGATGTCAAGTCCAAACAATAAGGATGCTCTGTTTGACATTAGGATGGGTACAACAAATTATTCTCCAAATCCAGGTATATCAAATACTCAATACACTATTCTAATCAGAGATACATCAGACCCTGCACCAGGTGGGCTTAGGTTTATGAAAAGGCTTACAACAACCCATACAGAGCTTGCTACTGCTCCATCTACCGCTTACACAGTTGGTACACAAAGAGACTTCGTTGTTTCTTGGCATAGGTCTGGTACTGGTAGGAGTTCGGTATACACTTGGAGGATTGGTGTTGGTCCAACGACATCTCCTACAGTAACGATAATTGATTCTTATAATAAACTTACGGTTGATGATAATAGTTATGTAGCTAACTATGCTTGGACTATTAGGTGTGGTAAGTTTATGACTACACCAGCTACCAATAGGAATCATAAGTATGATACCTTTTCAATAGCTCGTGTGGATATGGTAGGAGGACCATAATATGTCAGTTTTTGTATCAGGAAGTGATGGTAATATATATGTAGAACCTTATAATTTACAATACACTGGTTCTCTTTATAAAACAAAGTATGTTGTAGATAACGATGAGGAAATAAACGAAGATGATGACGATGGATGTAGGGTTCCTGGCATACTATTCGATACAGAACTTCAACAGTATTGGGCAGATATCAGATGGGCTCGTGCTAACTATTTAGGAGAAGATTCTATTATGGATTCTTACACCACTGGAAGTCACGAAGGGTGTATTTGGGTATACGATTTGACAGATGAACAGAAAACCACGATACAAAATGATAGTGACTACATAGCGACATATGTGACATCAAGCCTATAAAAAATGTGTTTTAGTAATTTTATGTGATATTTATATACGAACAAATAAGGGTTTTATGGCTAAAGATAAAAGAGTAGAAAAAGTAAGGTTTACTTCTTGGAGACCATTCGGTCCTCAAATACTGGTTGGTGATATGCCAGATAATATCTACAAAGAGTTTTATGGAATAATAAAGACGACTCTGAAAGATAAAGAGTCAGATCATGACTATAAGTTAGCTGGTAGGATAGATGATGAGTATACGATACCAGATAGATTGTTATACCAAACCCAAACAGAAGAGTTTTTTGAACAAGTGGTTGAGAAGTATGCTCGTGATGTTGCTGAACGACAAATCTTTGAGGCTCAACAATTCGGTAATGCTAGTCATAAAACATGGAAGCAGACTATGGATAATGCGGAATTTACGATAAATAGACTTTCAGGATGGGTAAACGAAATGAAAAGTTCTGAATACAACCCTATACACTACCATCCCTTTTGTAATGTAACATCCGTATTCTTTTTTTCAGATGTGAATGAAAAATTTTTAGACGGAATAATAGCACCTACTAGCAACTTAGATGAAAATGGTGAAGTTAGAATAGATGAGAAAAATGCTGATGATGGTATGTTAGATATAATTTACTCTACGAATAATTACTGGCAAACTGGGAGTGTAAGAGTAAGACCAAAGAAAGGGATGTTTTTGTTATTTCCAGGAGACTTATTACATACTGTGTATCCATTCAAATCTAAATCGACTAGAATTAGTGCTTCTTTTAACTTTATAGTACAATCTAATCTTAGTGGAATAAACTACGGAGAGAGATAATGAACGATTCTTTGTTTAAAAAAGGTTATGTAATCATAGACAAATTCTTTAGTGAGGTTCAGACAGACTTTTATATGAGTAAGGTAGCGGATATCATAGAAGAAAGAGAAATGAAGCTTGGACAAGATATGGGTGATATCGTACATCCTATGACTTGGAATGTAAACTCTCATCCGATATGGGAAACTGTTATGTGGGATTGTTTGCCAGAGGTAGAAAGGATTACCAATGAAAGATTATATCCAACATATTCTTTTCAGAGGGTTTATCTAAAGGGTGCTAACATGCAACATCATACGGATTGGCCTTATTGTCAAATATCTATAACTGTAAATTTAGGTGGTAGCCATTCATATCCTATATATGTAACTAACAGAGAAACAGGTAAATCTGTAAAGGTAAAGCAAAAGCCAGGTCAAGCAATTTTATACTTAGGACACAACATATCACATTCTAGAGATGAGTTCAAAGGTGATTGGTATTCACAATTGTTTCTACATTATGTTTTAGATAACGATAATAACGAGCAATTCAAAAGATTCAGTCAGCCTGTACATAAGTTTAGGTTAAAGGATAAGATGAAAGAGATATTTTACCCAAAGGAAGTAAAAAGGATAAAATATAATAAAGAAGACTATCCAATGAATGAAGAACTAAAGGATAATTTAATTGCTTATGAACCATCATTGTTTTCGACTACTAATAGAAAACCTAGAATACCTTTAGAGGATTTGGTAGAACCTAAACTTGAAGAGAATGGTGGTCCTTATGAATCAAAGATATTAGATAAGTTTATGGATTCTGTACATCAGACATATAATGCATTACCTAAAGACTTTTGTAAGGAATTGATTGACTATTACGAAAAGAAGGTAAAAGAGGGATTTGCTAGGCATGGAATGACTCATGCTGGGTTAGATAACGATTTGAAGAACACAGGAGAAATAAATTTACTTGACTATGACGATACGGAAGAATATGTTAGAGTTCTTCGTAGTGTCTCCGATGGTTGTTTTGAGAACTATGTTAGTAAGTTTGGTATGCTCATGCATTATGAACCTCATGAGTTATATGCAGGTGGAACCTACTATCCTATGTGGGAAATACATAAATATGATAAAGGGTTTGGACACTATGAGGCTTGGCATACGGAAGGTAGCCAGTTTTATGAGTTTGGTAACAGAATGTTTGTTAGTATGTTTTACCTAAACGATGTTGAGTATGGTGGTAGGACAGTGTTTCCTTATTCTAGAGGTACTGTAAAGGCTGAGGAAGGAAAACACTTATCATTTCCTTGTATGTGGCCATATGTACATTATGCTCAGACACCTGAGTCTGGCGATAAGTATATAGTAACCACTTGGTTACAGAAGAAATGGCCTGAACAATGGGAAAAATCCTTTACTGATGTCCCATTACACAAGAAAGATGAAGATAAAAGAAAAACAATATTTGTATTTGAAGATAAGGAGAAGAAAAAGTAATGTCGATGCAGGCAGACTCAATATGTAAGTTGGGTATAAACCATCCACTATTGATACCATCACACGTAACAAAGGGTACGGGACTATGTAACCCATCTGTAATAAATTACAATAATAAAATTTATGTAAATGTAAGGTTAGTAAACTATACTCTTTATCATTCTATAGGTGCCAAACACTGGCAAGACGAAGGTGGTAAGTTTCCATCAAGATGGGGTCCTATAACATATGTTCATCCTGAAGATGACCCTAGATTATGTACTGATAACTATTTTGGGGTTTGGAAAGAAAACGAAACAAACCTTAATAAAATCGATATGGCTTTGAATAAAGATACCATATGGAAGTTTGCTGGTTTAGAAGATGGTAGGTTAGTATGTTGGGATGATATGTTTTTTATAACTGGTGTAAGAAGAGATACTACAGAAAATGGACAAGGTAGAATGGAATTATCTCAGTTGATTAATCTAAATGGTGTACCAAAAGAGATTTCTAGACTTAGAGTAGAACATCCAACAGACCCTAATCGTTATTGTGAAAAGAATTGGATGCCGGTAAAAGATATGCCGTATCATTACATTATGGATGCTAATCCAACAAGATTGGTAAAGGTTAATAAAGAAAATGGAAACTCACAAATAGTACATATATCACCTGAGATTCCTATACCAACATCGATGAGGGGCGGTTCTCAAGTAATACCATATAAAGATGGATACTTTTGTGTTGTGCATGATACCAATTGGTGGAGATTTGAAAATAGGTGTAAAGAAAATAAGGATGCTATCTATAGTCATAGGTTAGTATATTGGGATAAAGATTGGAATATACAGAAGGTGTCCAAACAATTTAGTTTTATGAACGAACAGATTGGATTTTGTTGTGGGATGGATAGGTTAGACGACACATTTTATATAACATTTGGATTTGAGGATAACTCTGCTCATATGTTAGAGGTAAAATGTGATGTATTAGATGAATGGTTCGATAATAATTTGGAGTTTAGTAGATGAACGATAGAATAAAAGAGTTATTGAAGGTTTACGATAAAGACCCATCTAATATGCAGTCTAATGTAGACTTAGCAAGTGAATATTGGAACTTAGGACAATATGCGGGTGCTGTTACCTTTCTAAATAGACTAGCAGAGATGAGTGATGATGATGATATTGTATATGAAAGTTTGGTATTACTTTCACAGTGTTTCAACAGACAAGGAAAAAGAAATATTCATATGTTTCTCTCACTATACCATGCAATATCTGTATGTCCACATAGGCCTGAGGCTTACTATTATTTATCTATAGGACTTAATTTAAAAGAACCCTTTCAAGCATATGCTTATTGTAACATAGCATTACAGAATTGGGAAAATCGTAAAGATGTCACTGGTTATAAGGTTTGGTTTCATAAATACCAACTATTATTCCAAAAAGGAATAAATGCGTGGCATACTTGGAGAGTAGAAGAGGCTAAAGAGATTTTATATGATGTTCATATGAATTATGATATGGATGAGTGGTTTAGTGAGTTGGTTATAGAAAATCTAAACTCAATTGGATGGCCTGAAAAGTCTATAGAGCTGGGTAAACCTAATATAAAACCTCTATTAGATAATCTTGAAGACATTAGATCTCCAAAAGTAAAAAATAAATCGCCAAATCCTATTTTGAAGAAAGATAATCAGCCTACGATAGTTGTTGTTGATAATTTTTTAGAGAATCCTGATGAAATCAGAGAACATATCCTAAATACACCAAAGGAAGAGTGGATAAAAAGAGGTTCTGTTGGACTTAGGTCTAAACCTAATCCATATGGTGAGATATACAGACCTATATTCGAAGAATTATTGGGTATAGAGACTAACCCACAAGAATGGAGTGGTGCTGGTGGAACTCATGGATGTTTTCAATGGTCTCCAGCAGAAACTGGACAAGTAGTGCATGCTGATGCTACAGATTGGGCTGGTATCATCTTTCTTAGGCCTGATGCTCCACCAAGAACTGGTACTTGGTTGATGAAACATAAAGAGACAGGTAAAAAGTACAGAGAAGAAGGATTAGGTGATGTTTTTATAGGAAATCAAGCACAATGGGATGTACACCCATTTGAAAAGATAGATGATATAGGAAATGTGTACAATAGATTAATTTTATGGAATGGGAGACACTTACATACTGCTGGTTCTTACTTTGGTGAATCAATAGAGAACTCAAGATTATATCAAGTGTTTTTCTTCAACGAAAAGAAATAATATAGGAGTAAACTATGAGTGAGGTAAAAAAAGTTTCAGACGATGAACTGAATGCTATAAAAGATTTGGGTTCTAAGTATAGCCAAATATCTACAGCATTTGGTCAGCTAAGAGTTCAGAAGCTTATTCTAAATCAACAATTAGAACAAGTGGAAAAGGCTGAAGAAAACTTAGATAAAGATTATGTTTCTACACAAGAAAGGGAACAGAGTCTTGTAAAAAGTTTGAATGAAAAATATGGTACTGGTACACTAAATCCACAGACTGGTGAGTTTGTTGTAACAGAATCTCAAGAAAAACCTGAAGAAAATCAAAAATAAACTTGTATATATGTGTATTTGAGGTATTTAGTTTATACTTATATATAAAGTTTTTTTAACCCCTAAAAATTAAGGAGAAAACACATGGCAGAGAGAATTGTCAGTCCAGGTGTATTCACTCGTGAGAAAGATTTATCATTTTTACCTGCCGGAGTAGCTGCTATTGGAGCTGCTATTATTGGTCCTACGGAGAAAGGTCCTTCGTTTGTTCCTACACAGGTAACATCTTTTAGCGAATTCGAACAGATATTCG
>Ga0070750_10001033_pt1 | contig 15615 bp, 24 predicted proteins | sample VirMetDEL_Nov_24_FD_77013 | JGI IMG/M metagenome (GOLD analysis project Ga0070750, IMG submission 77013) | Aqueous microbial communities from the Delaware River and Bay under freshwater to marine salinity gradient to study organic matter... | ecosystem: Environmental > Aquatic > Marine >...
TCGACAATGTTCTTCAAAAGTTCATTGATGATTCTCCTGATGCCATTTCTCGTGCTAAGTTCTCTGCCATGCAAGAGCGATCCGTTGGTGTCGGAGCTCTCGGATTCCATGCATATCTACAGCGAAAAGGAGTGCCCTGGGAATCTGCCCTTGCAAAATCCGCTAACCTCAGAATGTTTAGGCATATCCGAAAGGGACTTGACGAGGCTAATAAGAGATTGGGAACAGAACGAGGAGAAGCTCCAGACGCAAAAGGAACAGGACTTCGGTGTTCTCATGTCATGGCCATTGCACCCAATGCTTCATCTTCAATCATCATGGGAAATACATCGCCATCAATTGAGCCTTGGAGAGCTAACGCCTACCGTCAGGATACACTTTCAGGTGCCTTTCTAAACAAGAACAAGTACCTTGATAAACTTCTAAAAGAAAAATGTGAGGAGGATCCATCTATCGATTACGATAAAGCGTGGTCGACAATTATTGCTAATGATGGATCCGTTCAGACACTTAAATTTCTTACCGATTATGAGAAAGATATATATAAAACATCTATGGAAATTGATCAGCGTTGGATTATTGAGCATGCAGCAGACAGACAGCAATTTATTGACCAGTCACAGTCTTTGAATGTTTTCTTCAGACCTGACGCAAACATTTCTTATCTTCATGCGGTCCATTTTCTTGCATGGAAGAAAGGCTTAAAGACAATGTACTATTGTCGCTCAGAAAAAATCGGTAAGGCAGATAGAGTTTCCCGTAAGATTGAAAGACAAATTATTCAAGAGATTGATATGTCAGCAATTGCTGCTGGCGAAGAATGTCTAGCATGTGAAGGATAAAATAATGAGTCAGCGATATAAGCATTGGTTTTGGAATAGCATTTTTATACGTTATCTTACTAGAATAAATACTCGATTTGGAAACTGGTTATGGTATCAGCAGTATGGAAAAGTAGAAAGAAAAAATGGCTAAAAAACTCAAATTACAAGACGAACGGGATTACTTCAAGCCATTTCACTATCCATGGGCCTATGATGCCTGGTTGAAGCATGAGCAGTCTCATTGGTTACACACTGAGGTACCGATGCTTGAGGACGTTAAGGATTGGAAGAATCGCCTATCAACTGAAGAGAAGTATTTTCTCACTCAGATCTTTCGGTTCTTCACTCAGTCGGATATTGACGTGGCTGGTGGTTACATCAAGAATTATCTACCAGCATTTCCCCAGCCAGAAGTTCGGATGATGCTCTCATCCTTTGCGGCCCGCGAAGCTCTTCACGTTGCAGCATACTCACACCTGATTGAATCACTTGGTATGCCTGAGTCAACATACAATGAGTTTCTCGAGTATGATGCTATGAGAGAGAAGCATGAGTATTTCCATTCAAAGGTTGACAATGGTGCAACAGTCCCGGTAAAAGTTGCTGCCATCTCTGCCTTCACTGAAGGTCTTGCTCTCTTTGCATCGTTCATCATGTTGTTAAACTTTCCACGGCACGGTAAGATGAAGGGTATGGGGCAGATCGTCACGTGGTCAATTGTTGACGAGACTCAGCATGCAGAGGCAATGATCCAGCTGTTCCGTACATATATTGAAGAAAACAGAGAGCTGTGGAATGACGAGACTAAATCTGCGATCTATACTATTGCAGATAAAATGGTTGAGCTTGAAGATAACTTTGTTGACCTAGCTTTTCAAATGGGCAAGGTTGAGGGGTTACGTGATTACGAAGTTAAAGAATACATTCGATATATTGCAGACAGGCGACTTATCTCGATGGGAATGAAAGGGATCTTTAAGGTGAAAAAGAATCCGCTTCCGTGGGTGGAAGAAATGATTAATGCACCAACACATACAAACTTCTTCGAGAACAGGGCAACCGATTATGCAAAAGGTGCCCTTTCTGGTTCTTGGGATGAAGTTTGGGCCACTTAGGAGATAAACATGGGATGGAATCCATTTAAGAAAAAATCATGGACTGATCTAGGTAATACAATCGTAAAACCAGTCGAAGATGTTGGAAATAAGATTGTAGATGGAACAGTTGATGCGGCTAATCAAGTAGCAGATACAGTAACTGATACAGCCAATCAAGTAGCTGACACAGTAACCAATGTCGCTAATGAAACTGCAAACTTCGTTGATGATCTTGTTAGTGATACAAGTAAAGCAGTTCAGCATACTGCTGCTACTTGTTCAGCGCAAGCTAGTGAATATGCCAAACAGGGTTTTGATGTTGCATCTGACGAGTGGAAGAGCGGTTCAAAAGCAGCTTGTGATGCGGTGAGTCATGGTGTAGAAGTTGTTGAACATGCAGCTACAGAAGCCTGGGAATGGATTGATGCAAATGCTTGTTATGTTGGATTGAATTTAGCATTGACAACGGGTTGTGTAATGTACTTCACTCCAAAGCCAGATCCAGCAGAACCTGGTACTGTTACAAGCACGGCAATCAGTTCAACATATCTTGGTTACCTTGTTTCAAAAGGAACAAATGCTGCAATGGCAACTGCGGTTGGTCACTTAATTACAGAGAGCATCTGGTTGATTCCAGGTGTCAAAGGTAACTGTGACAAACAGACACTAAACAATGTCATCGTGAATGTGATTGCAACTTGTAACCCAGCAGTATTAAGTGTAAGTCTTGCTACACCAGCGGGTGTTGGTATCTTTGTTGGTAGTGTAATCTCACCAATCGTAGCTCAGCTCGTTTGTGAGAAAATTGCACCAAAGGGTATGACTGGAACTAGATAAGGAAAAAAGAATGGCTCCCACAAAACAACAAATTTCATGTGACGATTGTAGCTCAGAGTTTGAGATTAAATTTGATGAAAAAGAGCATGAGCTCACATATTGTCCGTTCTGTGGGGCTGATCTGTTCTGGGAAGATGATGATGAAGAAGACGATATATATAATGAGTGGAGCGACCCAGACAATGACGATTATGAATGACTTGGTATTATCACGACAAACCCTTTACTAGCGAAATGATAGGTGACTATGTCGGTTTTGTTTATGTCATTACAGACAAATCGAATGGGCTTAAATATATCGGCAAAAAAGGTCTCATGTCAAGGAGAAGACTTCCTCCTCTTAAAGGCAAGAAGAGAAGACGCACAAAGATCATCGAGACTGATTGGCAAGATTACTATGGTTCAAATGAGACAGTTAAGTTGCTTGTAGAAGAAAAGGGAAAAGAAAACTTTCATCGCGAAATAGTACGTTTATGCAAGAAAAAAGCAGAGATGAGTTACTATGAAGCTAAACTGCAATTTGAATCAGATTGCTTGTTGTATCCAGATCAGTACTATAATGAATTTATTGGATGTAAGATAAACCGATGGCACCTGTTGACAAAGACGAAGAATTGAAGTATAATGTATATGATAAGTTGCCAACAATTGGCAGCCCTGGTGAATCGTGGGATATGTTTTTAGTTCGTAAATTGAAAGAATATAATGAGTATCGTAATAGCCGGTCCCTGTCAGATTGAAAGTGTCGATCAGGGAAATATAATTGCAACCGTTTGTAAGGCCGTATGTGAAAAGTATGGCTATGACTATTATTTCAAGTCATCATTCGATAAAGCAAACAGAACAAGCATTAGTGGTCATCGAGGACTGGGTCTTAAAGAAGGCATCGATGCTATTTTTAAAGTGAGTCAGCAAGTTCAAGTAAAAACTTGTGTTGATTTTCATGATGTCGAGCAGATCCGTCTTTGTGAGGATTGGGGATGGTTGCCAGATATTATCCAGATACCAGCATTTCTCTGTAGGCAAACCGATCTTCTCCTAGCAGCCGTAAAAACAGGAAAACTTGTAAACATCAAGAAGGGTCAATTCCTCGCACCCTGGGATGTCTCCGGTATCTTATCTAAAACTGGAACTGAAAATGTAATGATTACCGAGAGGGGCACGAGTTTTGGCTACAACACTCTTGTTGTTGATTATACTGGGCTTGAGTATATGCTCAATAATTACGACGTACCGATTGTGTTTGATGGGACGCATGCGGTCCAGAAACCTGGAGGACAGGGTTCGAGTAGCGGTGGGAATCGTGATTATGTTCCTGGTCTTTGTCGTGCTGCCTCCGCTCTTGGCGTTAGTAATTATTTTTTAGAAGTACACGAAGATCCAGAGAACGCACCATCAGACGGCCCTAATATGTTATGGTTGCCTGAGTTTGAAAATGTAATTCGAGAGATAAGGATGTATCACCATGAAAGAGGGTAAAGTTTGGGGAACTACTGAAACACTCCTAACAACTAGCATGATTGAAGTTCATAGAATTAAAATCAATCCTATGAGTTTTTGTTCATTGCACAAGCACGAGTTCAAGTGGAACATGTTCTATGTCATCAAAGGAAAATTATATATTGAAGTCGAGAAGAATAACTACGATTTGACTGACGTTACTGAACTCTTCCAGGGTCAGTACACATCAGTTAAGCCAAATGAGTATCACAAATTTTTTACAAAAGAAGAACCAGTCGAGGCTCTGGAAGTTTATTACTTGAACTCAATCAGTGAAGATATTATTCGCAAAACAGTGGGTGGGATTCAATGACAGATTTGCCTGAACATCTAGGTGGGCACTTAAACAAAGTCCACACGGACAGAGGTTCTCTATTATACCTCAAAGAAAAATATAATATTCAGTCAATGCTAGATGTTGGGTGTGGACCGGGTGATATGGTCCAGATTGCCAATGATAGAGGCATCGATGCTTGGGGAGTAGACGGTGACTTTACTCTACAGTACTCAAGAGAATTAAAAGATAAAATTATAGTTCATGATTTCTGTACAGGACCAGCTCCTATAGAAAAGACTTTTGATCTTTGTTGGTCGGTGGAGTTTCTTGAACACGTTGAAGAAAAATATGTACCCAATTTTATGGATGCTTTCAATAAGTGCAGCTATGTCTTATGCACAGCTGCACCTCCTGGTCAAGCAGGGCATCATCATGTAAACTGTAGAGATTTAGATTACTGGACATATGTTTTTGGTCAATACGGCTTTGAGTATGATGCCGATGAAACTAACACCGTGAAAGAACACTCGAATATGCACAAACCATTCATCAAGCGCAATGGTATGTTTTTTAGGAGATAGATATGAGTGATACAATTCGTATGTTTATCGGGACTTCAAGTAATGGTGAAGACAATCCCATTGAAGCAATATATGAATATTCGTTGAGAAAAAACTGCTCTCAAGAAATTGACATTGTGTGGATGAAACAGACGAAAGATCCGACTTCTTTTTGGCATGGCTTTAATACACAGTTTTGGCCAACACCTTTCAGTGGATATCGGTGGGCTATTGCGGAGTACTGTAACTTCGAGGGTCGTGCACTCTACACCGATTGTGACATGATAAACTTCAAAGATATCTCTGAGCTTTGGAATGTGGACATGCAGGGAAAGCCACTCGCTGCTCGTAAGGGAACGAGATTTGGTGGGCATGAGTTCTGTGTAACACTCATTGATTGTGCAAAGTTCAAACAGTTTGCAGATGTACCAGTTTCTCGTCAACGTACTCTTGATAATTACCATCAGCGCTGTATCGGTCATTTCAGTGGCAATGATGAACTCGTTCACGAGCTCGATGCAAGGTGGAACTGCCTGGATGGTGAGCACTATATGATTGAAGATCTATGGCACTTGCACTGGACAAATATGGCGACACAGCCATGGCGACCAGGTTGGTTCAAGGGCGTTCCTGCTGAACACCCAAGAGCTGATCTCGTTACATTGTTTGAAGATATGCTGATTGAAGCCAACGATGCTGGATATGATGGACAAACAGCAGAGTATCCGCCATTCGAGTATAATATTATAGGTAGATAGAATGTTTGAAATCAAGGGGCATAGACCTACAGGTAATGTTTTATTTGCATCTTGTGACAGTAAATATTTCAATGATTTTGGAATACCTCTACTGTATAGTGCGAATGAGCATGGACATGCTTTACACCTACACGTGATGAATCCGACTAAAGATGACGTCACTACACTGAGAGATCTAGAAGCTAGAAAAAACTTCACATTTACTCATGAAGAAAATAATATTCATGCAAGAGAATATTATAGTTGCAATAGATTTATGGTCGCTCCTGCGTTCCTTGAAACAGCCGACAAGCTATTGATTATAGATACTGATTGCTTGGTTATGAATGAATTGGAATTTCCTGATGCTGACCTAGGATTATATTTGAGAGATCCTCTACCTGGAACAGTTGGATGGGAGCAAGAAGGAACTCATGTAGCGGCGGGAATGGTTCTGTTATCAAAACAGGCAATAGACTTTGCTAGAGACTTATCAAAGGCACTGTATGAGCATCAGTTGATTTGGTTTTTAGATCAAGTGATGTTGTGGCGCCTATATAATGTCTATAAAGAAAAGTTATCCTTTCATCAGTTTATGCCGGAAGATATGGACTGGGAGTTTTTACCTGATACAAAGATCTGGACGGGCAAAGGTCCTAGGAAGTATGACAATCCAAAGTACGTAGCAGAACAACAAAAATACAGAGACATGCATGTTTGCTAGTTTTTTAAAAAGAAATAATATCAATCATCATCGAAATCTTGCAATATCACCTGACTATGATAGCGCAGAAGAGATTGAAGATGAGGCATTGAGTGCTAGTAACAGTGAGACTTGGAACAGATGTCTTCGTAACTTATTTGACGCTGATGTGTATAGCGCTCATAAGAGTATTGACAGACCGCCATTTAATGATCCAGATTTAGTTCGCCATGGACTTCACCCATTTAGAAGAATCTACAGTCAATATGCGCATGAAAAAAGAACATCAAATTCTTTTGACAACGTAATATTCAATCGAATTGGCTTGTGTATTTTTAAAAACTATCTTCCAGAAGAAACAGTTGATGGTATCAGGAAAGAATTTGAAAACTTTAAAGTTGGTGTTGTGAACAAGCAACCGCATAATATAATTGCTATGAATGAAGAAAAGGCACCTAATATGGTTGTTGCTCTACATTCAATGAAAGATCTAATTGTTGGTATGATATCAGAAGAAGAATCAGATGAGATTCGCTTGAAGTATTTTACAAATACATTTGCTCAGAGAGTAGATAATGATCCAGATGATAATGATAACCAAAAGAATTCCCATGTGGATACATTTTTTCCAGCAATTAAGTGGTGGTATTTTCCAGATGAGGTAAAAGTAGAGCATGGACCACTGTGCTATGCTAAAAATAGCTGTTATCCTCACGACGCATACCTTGATTGGATATACCATGAGTCACTAAAATGTCTTGATGGTTCTTACGAGGAATGGAAACTCAAAGACCACGAGGAGGGATCTTTTAGAGCAAGTGATGAAGAGCTAAAAAACATGGGTCTTGAGATCAAGCCCGTAACAGTCGAAGCGAATACTCTTGTTATTGCAAATGTTGCTGGATTTCACCGAAGGGGTGACACGACAGTAAGGCACGTGCGTAATGCAATCCATGGCTCTATAAGAATTGACAATCCATTTTCGTGGAGTACTGAATGAAACTTTTATATCTGTCACCAAGACTTGATTGCTCATTCAAGAAAGGACATGTGCCTGATGTCGAGGGACCGCCAAACAATCCAGTAAGACTATACTGGGTAGAGTTTGAGAAACGGGTGCGTGAGTTCTGTGAAAGACACGGGCACGAATTTGTGCAGTTAAAAAAAGCTCTATGGCAGTTTACACCAGATGATGTTAAAAACTCAGATTGTGATCTTGCATTAATCCCACACCACGACTATAGAAGTTTTGATGCAGGTCCGAGGGGTCGCTACTATATGCAGATGGGTTATCCCTGGCTGTTCTCTATTGACTTCAGAGGATGGTGTGGCGATGAATCTATATGGCCGATGCAACTGATAGAGGACGGCCGTGACGAGCAATTATTCAGTCTTCTTAAACACGAGATGATTGATAAGAATGTAAGTAAATTTGCACAGCCAAACGAGAAGGTAAAGCTTCCAGAAAAATATATTTTGTTTTGCTGTCAGTTACCACATGACATGACAATTCGGTATCACAGTAACACTACAGTGGATAAAGCTCTAGTTCAAACAATGGAATTTGCGCACAGTATTGGTATGCCTGTTGTAGCGAAAGGACACCCGATCAATCCAGGATCAATGCTTGAGTTGAGAAATGTTTTTGAAAGCAGGAAAGGACCTGACGATATGTGGGTCGATACAGCAAGTATCCATCACTGTATTGCTGGATGTGAAGCGATGTTTTCAGTTAATTCAGGCGGAACTGGACTCGATGCTCTACTACACGAAAAGCCAATCTTTGTTTTCGGCAGAGTAGACTATCAATGTATTGCACATATGTTTGATGTCCATATCGAAGAAACGTGGAAAGAAAAAAGCAAATTTATTGACAAATATCCAGATTTTATTTATAGTTATTTTATGAATCGTTATAACGTAAACTCTTTGGACTCTTTCGATAAACTCAATGAAAATCTACATTAGAGGTGCATTGGGCACGCAGTTTCTCTCAATATTCTTTTTGATGAGTAACAAAGAAGTTAAGGTTGATGAAATTGTATTATCTGCTGGTGGGGGTTCGTTAGCAGAGCACTGCAAAATACTTTACGTCCCTGAGTATATGTCACCAAGAACTGAACTAGAGTATCAAATTGATAATGAATCGACTCACAAAACCTTCAACGTAAACAATTGGCCTGAGATGTCAGTCGATGAATATAAAGATAGATGGGATATATTTAATAGCAGGTGGTCTTTTGTTCGATATAGTTTGTACCCAAAAAATGTGATTATACATGCAAGAGGCACTGATAATAAGTTCTTGACTGACAGCATGCTGACTGAAATAGCAAATAGATTTGACGAGGTTTGTGTTACAGGAGAAGATAAAGAACTTTTGGAGCGAATACCTGCAAAAAATATTAGTAGTGATAATCCTGTTGGTGACTGGATGACCCTGCAGAATGCAAAAGAAGTTCACGGTGGTTGTTCTACCTTTATGTTATCAGCTGCTATGCTAGCACCTGATACTGAGTTCGTGTTCTACCAAACACGAGATATGAACCCAAATAGCAAGATTATAAGCGACAGGATTGTTTCTGTCTTAGACAATGCGAGGATAGAATGTTTTGGCCATTGATGGATGATACTATTACAATGAGTGATCGCAAAGAGCTCGTTGATTTCATATTAAAAACCGATAGGTTCACGAACGGTCCGAAGGTAAAAGAATTTGAACAACTCTGGTCAGAGTGGTTAGGGTGTAAACACACTCTCTTTGTATCTTCTGGGAGCACAGCAAATTTTCTTCTCATTGATGCTTGGAAAGAGATGTATTTATGGAACGAGAACAGTAAGATTATTGTTCCCGCTTGCACGTGGATGACAAATGTCGCACCAATTATTCAGCTAGGAATGCAGCCGATATTCTGTGACATTGACCCAGAGACATTTACTTTTGATATTGATGCATTAAAAGAAATTAGAGAGCAAGAAGAATTTATTAGTGGCATTTTTGTGACACACCTTCTTGGATTAAATGGTGCAGTTGAAGCGTGTCAAGAGATTTTTCCAGAAGCAATAGTTTTTGAAGATGTCTGTGAGAGTCATGGAGTTCGAGCTCCAGATGGATCGAAGCGCGGATCAAATAGTATCGGTGCGACATTCAGTACATATTTCGGTCACCATATGTCTACCATTGAGGGCGGCATGGTATGCACAAATGATGAGTATCTATATGATTACATGAAACGTAAGAGAAGTCACGGAATGGCTCGAGAGGGTGTAAACCCAGATCCGTCCGATCCGCATTTTTGGTTTACTACTCTAGGATATAATTTTCGCAACACAGAACTTGGAGCCGTGCTAGGAATTAATCAGCTCAAGAGACTTGATGATATGATTGATACACGGCGTGAAAATTATGCTGCATTTCTTGATATGCTTGATGATCAAAAATTCTTGTTGCCAGCAGCGGATCCAGGCAACAGTAGTTTTTGCTTGCCCTTTGTTTGTTTAGAACGAGAAACCAAAAGTAAGCTTATCGAAGCATTTGATGAAAATGAGATTGAGTATAGACCAATCATTGCTGGTAACTTAACTAATCATCCGGCCTTTGCAAAGTGGTACGGGTTTTATCCGGGAGCAGATCTGGTTCATCACAATGGTTTATACATAGGTAACAGTCATTTCGTTACTGATTCTCACTTAGATAAACTACAATCAATTTTGGATACACTATGAAAGCGTTAATTACAGGCATCACGGGACAAGATGGCAGTTACCTTGCAGAACTCTTATTAGAAAAAGGCTATGAGGTTCACGGCATTATTCGCCGTAGCAGCTCTTTTAATACCGGTAGAATTGATCATATCTTTTCTGATATCACTCTGCACTATGGTGATGTGACGGATTCGTTGTCGGTTATTAACATCATCAACGAAATCAAACCAGATGAGATCTATAATCTAGCAGCACAGAGTCATGTCAAGGTTTCATTTGAGATTCCAGAGTACACGGCTCAGACCGATGCGATCGGAACTCTCAGAATTCTAGAAGCTGTACGAACTCTCAATTTAAAAACTAAAATTTATCAGGCATCAACATCAGAGTTATTTGGTCAAGTACAAGAAACACCCCAAAGGGAAACCACTCCTTTCTATCCACGATCCCCGTATGGTGCTGCTAAGATCTATGCGTATTGGATCACAAAGAACTATCGTGAAGCCTATGATATGTTTGCGTGTACTGGCATCTTATTTAATCACGAGTCACCTCGACGCGGTGAGACATTTGTAACGCAGAAAATCGTCAAGGGTCTAAAAGCAATCAGTGAAGGCAAACAAGAGAAACTACTGCTTGGTAACTTAGACTCAAAGAGAGATTGGGGTCATGCAAAGGATTATGTCGAGGCAATGTGGATGATGTTGCAACAGAATAAGCCAAAGGACTATGTTATTGCGACGGGAGAACAGTGTACTGTAAGAGATTTTGTTTCTTTATGTGTTCCTTACTTTGGAATGAAAATAGGATGGGTTGGTTGGGGATTAAACGAAAGAGGAGTTGAATCCAGTGATCCTACCAATTTGAAAACAATTATTGAAGTGAGCGAGAAATATTTCCGACCCACTGAAGTTGAGAGTTTACTCGGTGATTCTTCTCTTGCAAAAAAGGATCTCGGTTGGGAGCCAAAACATGACATACATGCTCTCGTAAAAGATATGTGTGAAAATGCATAAGGTATCTGTGATAGGTGCAAGCGGTATGGTCGGATCGGCTGTAGTGCAGGCACTTAAAGAATATGAACTCGATATGCCTACACACAGTCATTGGGACTTTACTTATCAGCGAGATGTGGAGTCTTACTTCAGTATTAAAGATGTAGATACAGTGATACTGTGTGCGGGTAAGGTCGGCGGCATCAAGGCGAATATGGAAGACCCATACGGGTTTCTATATGACAATGCTATGATTGGTCTAAACACAATAAACAGCGCATTAAACTCTAATATAAAGTATCTTATCAATCTGTCATCGTCGTGTGTTTATCCGAGACTATGTAAACAGCCCATGCTTGAAGAGTACATGATGACTGGTCCGATAGAGCCGACAAATGAAGGTTATGGATTCGGCAAGCAAGTTGCCCTCAAGCTCGCTGAGTATGCTGGATATGTTTCATTGATCCCTTGTAATATATACGGTGCTAATGATGACTGGACAGAGAACGGTCACGTGATGGCGGCGCTAGTAAAGCGTTTGTGTGAGGCAAAAGAACGAGGGGACACTACATTTGTGATGAGAGGAACTGGAATGGCTCGGCGAGAGTTTTTGCACTCTACTGATCTCGCAAATGCAATATTATTCGTGATGGAACTGATGCATAGAGAGAAGACTGTTCCTCTCATTATGAATGTTGGATCAGGTATAGATTACTCAATATTGCAATTGGTAAGGATGATTATGGATGCCATTGACTATCATCCATCAATTGAACACGATTACAGTTTTCCTGATGGAATGCCTCAAAAATTGACCGACGTTTCTAAAATACAAAATCTAGGATGGAAGCATAGTATAGATATATTTGATGGTATTAAATTTATGGTGAGTGAATATGAGAAAAATAAACTTCTGGGATAAGTGCGGACATCACAATCACAGTGATTCTTGCTATGCTATCCATGCGAAGAAAGGTCGTACTATCGAGTACGCTACTGATGGGTCAGGTGAGTTTGATGTATTCACTCATGACGCATTTGGAAAAGTTTTTGAAAACGGATATACTGATTTGAAGGTCGGATGGCTGCAGGAGCCTCGTGGTATTAACTCTCGTTGGTATCAAGCCCTCGAGTTAGATCACGAGCAGTTCTTTTCACCAGGAGGCTTTAACTATATTATCACGCACGATCAGAAGTTACTCGACTTAGATCCTCGTTTCATCTTCATTCTGGGTAATGGTTTCTGGATTAAAGAACCAAAGATATATCAGAAGAGTAAACTTGTCTCGATGATATCCTCAAATAAGACGATGTGCGCAGGTCATCACTACAGATTATCTTGGGTTGATAGATTGAAGGGCAAACTAGATCTGTACGGTCGTGGTTTCAATGAAATTGCGCTGAAAGAAGAGGGTCTGTGTGACTATATGTTTTCAGTCGCTATCGAGAACCAGATCAGCGACACCTGGATCACTGAAAAGGTGATGGACTGCTTTGCGAGTGGAACTGTGCCCATCTACGGTGGTACTCGAAGGATCACCGAGCACTTCAATGCAGACGGTATTATATTTTTGGATGAAAGCTTTGATCCAGCCTCTCTGACTCCAGATATGTACTATGAGCGAATGGATGCGATAGAAGACAATTTGGATAGGGTAAGAGACCTAGAGATACCAGTAGATTTCATATTTGACCCATTCTTTGTCGGCATCGAGAACACTCAGTAGAAAAAAAATGCGAAGTGATTGATATATAACAAAACTTTTTTTAAAAAAAGTATTTACATCTCCTCTAGTACCTATTATAATGTACATATGATGATTAATAAGGAGATATACATGACTCGGTTCGATAACAAGCGGTTCTACTACAACGGCGAAATGCTGTTCTACCATGTTCCGGGAGAAGAGCTTAAGCGATTCGTCGCTCGGTTCAAGTGGGGCGGCATGGTGTCGTTCAAGAAGTTCCTTCGTGACAACTTCACCGTAGAAGAGTACTTCGACCTCCTCGAGAACCAGGCTCCTCTGAAGGTACTCGAGACCAAGGGTTATGTTTCTCCTAAGATCGCGAAGATCCTCAAGATGCGTGGTTATCCTATGACTCTCGAAGGTATGAACCAGATGATTGATGATGACATTGCTCGGAGGGCAGCATAATGAGTAAAGAAGTGAACGTAGCAGACATCCTGGACATGGATGATATGGTTGTTAGCACTCAGGGATATACTCGTAAGCAGTTGAGTGATGCTTTTGATACTATCGCCGATCCTTCGAACTGGAAGTTGCCTATCACTGCTATAGTGAAGTTGGATGAGCTTGATCTATATAACGAAGCATGCATCTTCTTCACCGGTGCTCCTCTCTCTGTTGAGCACATTCAAGGAAATCGTGCTGCGGTTTCGTCTCCTGGTTACTATGAAACGATTGGAGCGTAAGATGGATAGAGGAATCTATACTTTCTCGTATATGGGGTTTACCTATCGTGGAGAGTGGCAAGAGGAAGCAGACAAGAGCAACGCTAAGATCATGCACGAAATCTATCGTGATGATGAATTTGTGTGCTCGTTTCCTCATTCACCGTACACATTTCCGAACCAGAGCGACGTAGAGTCGTTTATTGAAAACAAATTAATTAGCGAAAGATAAATATCATGATGAAAACTTTATTAGTGGTCCACGGTCTGATGGGAATGGATCCATTAACACAGGAAGGCCTGAAACAGATGCTTGCCGACGAATTTCGCTGCCACGACTTCGACGAAGATTGTGAGGACATTCCCTGTAAGGTCGGATGCTGGCTATACGACCCGACTCAGGGGTGGTGCCCTTATCTCAAACAAGGTTCGCAATAGGGAGGGATTGAGCGATGGAAAAAATTAGAGCTTTGATCGGCTGCCAAAACCAAGAATGCGCGGATGAGGTCAGCTATCCCCTCAACATGATGCGCGTGTGGGAAGGTAAGCCGATCTGCCAAGAATGCTACGAGTACCGCATTCTTGGCGTTGATCCCGACGAACCGGGAGACATTAAGGGTTGGGATGAATTGTCCCAAATCCACCTATCCGACCTGTCTGAATAACAAGGGATTGAGCGATGGCTATTGCTACGAAAACTCGTTCGATTCAGAGTGTTCAGTACAGAGCCTTCGATGAACTGTCTGATGAAATTAGACAAGCTCTAAACTACTCTAATATTGGATTTAGTGCTCGTGATATTCTGTATCTGCACTCCTTGTATGTGACTAAGGCAAAGACATCGGCTGAGATCGTCAATATGATCAACGCAAAAGATGCATACCATACACTTTTAGGACCTTTTGGAAGGAGATTAGTGTGATGGAAAGACTATTAGATAACGCTATCTTAGCCTATAATCGCTGCAGAGATTCGGGATCAGAGTGGGGCATGCAGTACTGGGCTAACGTCCAAAAAGCATTGCTACGGAAGTATTCTAGTAAAATCCATTGACAAATGAAGCTCTATAGTTTAGAATATGAAAGATGGGTAAGGGATCCAAGGATCTCAGAGGCTATTGATAATGAGGAGGTTGGTACTCTGTACCAAATCTTGTGGGAGTTTTTACAAAATGAGCGGCATGCATCTTCTTCCGGTGTATTACTCGACAACGAGCACCAAAAAGCGCAAAAAGAAGAACAAGACTAAATCACTCATTGCAGCTGAAAAAGAACATGCAAAGTTTCTAAAGAGTGTGGGTATCGGGTCCCGTAGCTCAGTTGGATCAGAGCAACGGCCTTCTAAGCCGTGGGTCGCAGGTTCGAGTCCTGCCGGGATCGCCAATCGTAAGGACGTCGGTGTTGGTACACAGGGAGGTCTTATAAACCTTTCAGCGGCAGATTACCGTTCTCGAGAAGGTTCGATTCCTTCGGCGTCTACCAATTCACGGAGTGTAGGAAAGTCTGGTAATCCGCCACATTTGGGATGTGGAGATCAGAGGTTCGAATCCTCTCGCTCCGACCAAGTTTTTTATGACCCATCAATGGCAAAGAAAGAAGAGAAGGTCTACACTGGCACAGAGATTATTGGTATTGCTCAGATGCACAAGTCCAATGCTGTGCCGATACGAAACAAGAAGTCTGCTGAAGAAGTTGCAAAGATGAGGCGAGGATGAAGATTTTAATTATTGATCCGCCTTCTGGTTGGAAGTATGGATTTCCAAAAGAATTACCAGAAGGTATCAAGGATACAGAGAAATGGCTTGTTGAGAATGGTTATCCTCAGCATGAAATAGATTCATGCGGTGATCATTTTTATTGTCGTTTTTGGGAGCGAGAGGTAGATGAGTAAGTTTACAGTAGAACTTGAGTGGGATGCAGTGGATAGCATCGTCGTACAGGCTTTAAAGAATCAGTATAATGGTCTCA
>Ga0070750_10001039_pt1 | contig 15560 bp, 2 predicted proteins | sample VirMetDEL_Nov_24_FD_77013 | JGI IMG/M metagenome (GOLD analysis project Ga0070750, IMG submission 77013) | Aqueous microbial communities from the Delaware River and Bay under freshwater to marine salinity gradient to study organic matter... | ecosystem: Environmental > Aquatic > Marine > Coastal...
GACCACGGTATTTACAGGTTAGACATGACCACTGGTAAGTATCAAAAGCTGTACGAGGACAGCGTGTTAAACTTTAAAAAGTTTAGTTATGTTGATTGTGATGTTATAGTAAATGAAGAAAACGAAACTTTGTTTTACTGGACGGACAATGTGAATCCTCCTATGAAGGTTAATGTAAACAGATTAATCAGCGGTGGATATCCGTTATCGTTAACATCTGGAACTGACGAAGAAAAGCTGTTGTGCTTAACAGTAGCAAAACAGCGTCCTTTAAGTCCTCCTAGTTACACTTTAGTTAATAATTCTAGCTTAGACAGAAATGCTATCAGAGAAAAGCACTTTCAGTTTGCCTACAGATACAAGTATGCAGATGGGGAAGTATCTGCGCTTTCTGATTGGTCTTCATATACATTCGCTTCTACTCAAGTTAAGTCTGATTTTTTAGAGGTCTCTTCTAAGGACTTTTACAATCAGATAAACGTGTTTGTAAAAAACACGGTAGCTGATGCTGAGAAGATTACTGTATATGCAAAGGAGCTAAACTCCCAGACTTTTTACGAGATTGAAGAACTTAGTAATAACTTCACATCTAATTCTTCTACAATAAATTTCACAAACAATAAGCTTGGTTCTGCCTTGTCCTTAGACGAAGTAAACAAGTCTTATGATAATGTACCTCAAGTAGCTAAAGCACAAGCAATAACTGGTAACAGATTAATGTATGGCAATTATACTGAAGGATATGAAAACTATTTGCCAGAGTTAGATTCGAATGTGGTCTACAGAGAAAGAGAAAGAACATACACTATAAAAGCGTATGTTCAAGATAATGGTGTGCCATACTATGCAAAACAGGTATCTTCTGGCTCTAGTAGCAAATATGAAATAAACTTAGACTACTCTACTCTTCCTAGTACAATACCAGCAAACTCGTTTATTAATATTGAGTTTGTATTAGTAGCAGAGAGGTTTAAGGTTACTGCTGATTCAAGTAATCCACATTATCAACTCATATTTGATTTTAAAACTGATGCTGATTTATTGTCAAATAAGATAAATGATAATATTGTATTTACAACAGGTAGTAGAGGCACAGGTACAGAGGACTCTTGGGTAGTTCCTATAAAAAACATTGTATTTAAGGAAACCTTTAGAAATTCATCAGCCAAGTCTAAATCACAGATGATAGCTGATATAAACAACAAGCTTTCCACAAAAACATTTAACGGAATTGTAGATTCAGACAGGAGCGAAGAAGTTTCTGGAAACGTATATGCTTCTACAGGAGGTGTTTTTGGTGTTGGAGCAGCTAAAGCAAAAGTATATTTACAGGGTATTGCTTCTTTTAAGTTACAACAAGGCAACCTAACAGGTAACATCAAGAAGTTTAATCTTAGATTCGCTGGAGCATCTGTATCTGTGAAAGCAGCTGATATTATAGATTTCGATTACATACCTACTATTTTTACTAGTTATCCTGTTGCTGTTGAAGTCACAAATTCTCCAGTTCAAAAAATAGGTGGTGAATCTGGTTTTAATATAAACACTATATATCCTACTACTATATCAGCAGAATACAAGCTGTCTGGTATATCTGGAACTTCTTCTTACATAGCTACTTCTTTAGCTGGATATAGTTCTTTTAAGTCAGACACATCACATTCTTTTGGTATTGTTTATACTGACGACAGAGGTAGAACAAGTGGTGTGAATGAGATAGACCCTGTTTCTGTTAAAAGTTTTTCAGAAAGAGATGCTAAAGGAGGTTCAGTCGTTGATTTTAGAATAAAATCTCAAGCACCATCTTGGGCTAAGAAATGGCAAATAGTTTACGCAGGAAATAATGACGTAGACGATTTTATACAGTACACTACAGGTAGTGCATTAATTCCTAAAGACAAAGATGAATTTGTATCTGAGTCTGTTTATGTTTCTTTAAACACTCTTGAGGGGACTAACAACTCTTACAAAGAAGGAGCTGGGGCAAATAAAGAATACAAGTACGAGGAAGGTGACGTAATAAAAATATTACGATATACTGATTCACTAGGAAACTTTGTTTACCCAACAGGCTATGAGTTTAGGGTTATCGGATATGAAAAATTAGAAGCTGATTCTGACAAGTTCTTAGCTGCTGCTGGCTTTAATTATCAAGCAAAGTTTGGATGGGTTATTAAATTAGAAGGAGTAGATAAAACTGGTTTTACTTTTAATGAAATAAAACAAGGCTCTAGCTTGTGGGAGAATGATGTTCTAGTTCAGATACACTCTCCTAAAAAAGAATTAGAAAAGAAAGTATACTACGGTGTAGGAAAAACATACGATGTTGTATCAAAACAGCATTATGGTGACAGAACAATTGCCTCTAATGCTTCTGGGACTTTGACTATAGATGGAGCTGGCGGTGCTACATCATCAGACCGATTCTATGTTGGAGACCAAATAACAGTAAACGGAACGGTTATTACTATTGTTTCTGTTACGATTGAGACCGATGGAACATTTTCTTATCAGTACAGAGGTGTAGTTTCTGCTCAATCAGCTGCTTCTTACGTTGTAAACAACTATTCTGATGCTAACGTAACTATCTCTCGTGGAGACGTGTTCTTTAGAGCAAGAAGACTTATAACAAGAGATAGCAATGTAACTAACAATACACTACTTGCTTTAAACTGGGACGAAAGCAGTTTTAATACTATTGTAGGATTTATTGAGGATTATTCCATAAGTGACTTCTACAGGTCTTCAGGCTTTGTTGCCAACAAGCCTTACGCCTTTATACCAGATTCTAAAACAATACGCAGACGTTCTTCTATCACTTACTCTGATGCTTATGTCATAGATTCGGATAGGCTTAACCTTAGTTCTTTTAATTTAAGTCTAGCAAATTGGACAGACTTAGATTTAATGCATGGTTCTATAAACTCTTTAGTGCCTAGAGGAGATGCGCTTACTGTTATACAAGAAAGCAAAGCTTCTCAACTGCCTATTGGTAAAAACATTATAGAGTTCTCAAGTGGGAATGCAAATGTAACAGCTTCTAAAAACGTATTAGGAGGAGCTTCTTACTACGCAGGAGACTACGGAACTTCTAATCCAGAATCTGTTGTTGAACGATTTGGTGTTGTCTATTTTGTAGATGCTGAGGCAGGGAAAGTTATAAGACTTTCCACTGATGGCATTACACCTATAAGTGAAAAGGGAGTAGATAGCTTCTTTGAAAACAAGTTTAAATCCTTAATATCGACAACAGAAAAAATCAGAGTTGTCGGTGGATTTGACCCAGATAACAATGAGTACTTGGTTACAGTAGAACCTGTGTTCAACTCAAGTCTAACTATTGGTTCGGATGTATTTGATGTTCCTGTAGATGCTGATGCCGAGTTTACTATTCAAGGTATTAACTACACGTCTAGTACAGTCCTTTGGAATATATGGGGTAATCTTTGGAACACATACTGTGGAGAATGGCAACACGTAGGAAATGGAATTGTATTTGTAGATTCTGTATTTCAAACTCAAAGCATACTGGTTGACTCTGCGTTTCTTGGAAGTACTGCTACTATAAAAATAATTGTAACTGATGCAGCTTATAGCTTTAGTGCTATAGCTGATTTGAATCTAAGTACTGGTAAGGTCACAATGCCTTCTACAACCTGTGAAGGTGATAGCATTACACTAGGAAGTGCAGACACGGAGGAAGCAGGATTTACAATTGCATACAAACATAAAGAAGGGGTATGGGGCAGTAAATACAGCTTTAAGCCAACGATGTATATAAACATCAATAACGAGCTTTACAGCTTCTTTGAGACAGGTTCTGGCATCATGTGGAAGCATAATGTAAACGCCACGAGAAACAACTTCTACGGCACTCAATACAACTCTGAGATTGAAGCTGTGTCTAACCGTAATCCATCTATGATTAAAGTATTTGAAGCTTTAGCCGTAGAGGGTGGTGGTACATGGTCTGGGACGCTAACAACTTCTGACCAAAGTACAACTATAGGTACTTCAGACTTTGACGTAAGAGAAGGACATAGATACGCTATGATTCCAAGAGATACATTGGTGTCTAAAGGACATCAGATATACATAGGTAAAGTAGAGTCTATTAGTTCTGATAAAGTAACATTTACAACACCTGTCAATAGACTGCCTTTTGTTGTAGGAGATATACTTAAAACAGCATCTGGTTCTTCGTTGTCAGGAACTGGGATGGAGATTAGTGGAGTTTCTGATAGAAAAACTATACAGTGTACTACTGGTATCTCTAATATATCTGTAGGAGACAACGTATTCGTAGAGCATTCAGCTCGTATTGACGGAGACCCTATGAGAGATGTATTCTTAAAAATAAAACTAACTAGTTCCGACACAACAGCCTTTGAAGTACACGCCTTATCTTTAAGCTACGACAGGTCAAGGTTGCACAATGACAGAGTCAACTAAAAAGATTAAATTTGCATTATGGCAATAGACATTAATAAATTAGCACAGGTAGGTACGATGGCAGCTACAGGAGGTACTGCTCAAGCTGCTCTTGGTGGAGCGCAAGCCCTTTACGGCTTGACTCAGTTGCCTAAAGCAAGAGCTGAGTTCGAAAGAGCAAAAGCAGCTGCACCTTCATTAGAGACACCAGCACAGTTTTACGAGAATTATAAGAATGCTTATGATGGCGAGATGGCTAGAATGCAAAACGATGCTATTCAAGCTAATCTAGCTACTTCTGTACAAGCCCTACAAGGCGCAGGAGGAAGAGCTTTAGTTGGTGGATTAAATCAAGCTACAGCTCAGAGTCAAGCGGCACAAAACTCTATGCTTGCTCAAGAGCGCCAAATGCGTCTTGCAGCAGGTCAGCAGTTAGCTACAGCAGAAGAACGTGCTGTTGGTCGTAAAGAAGCTCGCAGTCAGCAAGAAATGGCTTATGCTAATCAAGCCTATCAAGCAGCGTTAGGAAACATTGGTAGTGGACTAGGGTCTGTAGGAGAAGGTCTAATGTACTCTGGAGGTCTTGGATTAAAAGATTCCGAGCTAGGTAAAAAGGTTGGGGAAAAAGCAGGTGAATTTGCAGACAAAGCAGCTGGAGCTATACAAAAAGGTGCTGGATTTGTTGGTGACAAGGTTAAAGAAGGAGCAAGCTTCTTAAAAGAAAAAGCTGAATATCAAATGGATATGATGCCAGAAAGAATCAACGATTTCAAGAACCAAAGAGCTATGAAGAAAACAATGAGACAGGCTCAAAAAAGAGGAGCGCCTGTACAGCAGATAGCTCCTCCTTCTTATGTTCCTAAGATTGATTCTTCTGTATTCAACGTAGATTCTCCATCTTTAAATTTAGCACCTAATTTCACACAGCCTGTGGAAACAAATCCTTTTGATTTAAGAGGCCCAATGAACGGAAGTGCAATACCTGCTGAGTACAGAAACGACCAAGCTATGAAGCAGATTAACGCTTTAAGTAAACAGTACCAACAATTTGCCCCAGCGCTTGGTAGAATGACTTCGTTTAGAAACGGAGGTATGATGACGCAAGGTGCGTTCAACCATGACACCAATCCTATTGACTTAGTGCAAGATGGTCAGAAAGTAGGGGAAGCAACAGGTGGAGAGTATATACTAAACCCAGAACAAGCAGCAGCTATAGCCAAACAAAGTTCTTTCGCTAAGAATCTGTTTAAGAAGTTCGAGAGAAACGCTAAAAAGAATAAGTAATGTCAGTATTAGGCACAACAGTATTTAAAGTACCAAAGCTCGGAGAGACTGGTTTTAAGATTGACCAAGTCAATGAGCAAAAGCGTAAGCAGGCACAACAACAGCTTCAAAAAGAAGTTGATGCAACAGGTGCTGAAAAAGCATACATGGATAACGCCATGGGACTTACTGGTATCTATAAACAAATAGCTGATAATAGCTACGATGTTTTCAGAGAAGCTGCTGTGGAATACGAAAGAACAGGTTCTGCGAGTGCAGAAACAAGAATGAAGCAAGCTGCTAGTGAGCTTACATACTCTGTTACTGCTGGTAGAAGCATACTTGATGTCGCTGGAAAAGAATATGTTTCAAACAAAGCAAACGGATTTAAAGACGTTGCTCTTTCGCCTCAAGAGGCTTCAGAGCTTTATACTGGTTTTACCAATAGAACAGGAGAGGTTATAGTAAAGAATGGACGAGTAATGGTAAAAGATGGAGACGTCTTTGTACCAGCAACTCAGTCTACATACTTGCAGTCTTCTGTAAATATGAATAACTCATTAGTCTTACCACGTACAGTAAAGCAGGGGACATATGTAAACTTCACTACTTTCCTAGATGAGACTAAGGGCGCTATACGTGCTGGTTCAAGTGTCGGTAATGCTTCGTCAAGGGTAAATACTCTGTATGAAGAAAAATATAAAGACAAGCAATTTCAATCTGACGTTTTAACAGCGTATGCTATATCTGAAGATGACGGATTAGGAATGGTCGAAGACCCAACTAAAATTAGTGCGGAAAAACTAGCTGAGATTGCAGACCTAGCTTCTAATGAAGAAATAGTAGCGCAAGCTAAAGAGTGGTACAGAGAAAGAGTACTTCGCTCTGTTCCTCCTCTATGGAGTGCTGGAAGTTCTGGAAACGGAGACGGTAGTGGGTCTACAAAAACCATTGAATTTGGCAGCGGAGTTACATTGGAAACAACACCATTGTTAAAAGGAGATGACGGAGACTGGTCTATAAATGTCAATGAGATTACAACAGAAAATTTTGAAACATACGGTGCTTTAGAGAGTAATATGCAGGCAAAAGGTATTACCGATGCTAAAAAATTCACATACGATATAGTTGGTATTGGTGTAAAAGATGGTAAAGTTTACGCAGATAAAGAAGCAACAGAAACGGCTGGATTCTGGTCTGTTGCTTCTGGCAAGCAGTTTGCTCGTAAAGCAGAGCCTATGACGTTTACGGAGTTTGGAAGGCTTCCAAGGGCAACTAGAGAAATACTAAAATCTAGATTTGGAGAAGACACCTCTAAATGGCTATCAGGAATAAAGCCTAGCGAAAAAGCCGTAACTTCGCAAGAAGAGAAAGAAGAAATAGATTGGTAGTATGAACAACGAATATAAAGCTCTTTACGAGGCAGTATCTAATAAATTTAGCATAGGAACCTTTGAAGAGTTTGAAGCTCGTATGCAAAGTCCAGAAGACCGCAAGCGTTTTTACGATGCTGTTTCTAAAAAAGGTTTTTCTTTAGGAAGTTACGATGAGTATGAAGAAAGATTAAAAAAAAAAGAGGGTTCTACGGAATCTCAATCTACTGGCGCTCAAGAGAGTACACCTTCGGCTTCAGAATCTAAGGAAGCTGTTGCTCCATCAAATGTTCCTGTTCCTGCGACCATTAAGGAAAGCATGGAGCTGTTTAAAGAAACTGGTAAAGTTGCAGAAGAACCAGCACTAGGCTCTAAAGCCGCAGAGAAACCAGAGAAGAAAGCAGAGGGAAGCTCTGTTGTCATTGATGCAATTTTCACTGAGGAAGCTGCTAAAGGTCGTGAAGCACAAGATGCATTTCTAGAGCACGATGAATACGTAAATAAAACAAGAGACGAGAACGGAAACTTTAAGACTCAAAGTATAGAGGATATTTCGTACTCAGAAAAGCAGGCTATAAAAAAAGCAGGAGAGGCTCTTGGCGTTGACTTTACAGGCAGGTCTTATGAAGAAGTAAAAGAAATAGTAGACTCTGGTAAGCAGTATTCTGAACAAGTGTTGTTTGAAAACACACTTGAGAAAGCCAAAGAAGAGGAGATGAAAGACCCTACGGTCTTCGGTTTGACAAGAACAGCTTTCTTTGATGGATTAATAGGAACCCCTGCAAGGAATCAAGCTATTAGAGCTGCGGCAGCCAGAGGCGATTACGCTACTGTTGAAAACATGCAGCAAGAAATAAATCTAAGAACGGCAAGAACTCAGCTTTCTTTGGGTATTGACCCTGCTGATAGCAGAGGTATAACCGAGACTTGGAAAGAAGGAGACGTTGATGGCGCTATATACAAAGGTCTATTCGGTGCTGCTGGCTCTGCTGGTGGATTAATGTTAACTATTGCCGCTCCAACGGTTGGTCTAGCATACTTTGGAGAAACATCATACACATCTACATACGCTCAAAACGTAGATAGAGGAGACCTTACTTGGGAGCAAAAAGAAAGTCTTGCATTAATCGCTGGGGCTACAGAGATTGTAGTAGGTAAATTCATGGGTGGTCTAAACAATGTAAAAAGGTTTAGAGGCGCAATGGGAATATCTGACGATATTGGTAAAGCCAGTATTAAGTCTCAAAGAGCAGCATACAACAAAGCAATGGATTTTCTAGAGCCTTATGGCAAAAAGTTTGTTGGGGCAATGAAAACTCCAATAGCCAGAGGTGTGACAAGAACTGTATACGATACAGGTTCTGAGGCTTTTGAGGAAGGATTTGTTGATATAATCAATCAAGTTGCAGCACACGGTATTGCTGGTGATGACTTTGATGTATACTCGATATATGATTCTATGATTTTAGGTGCTGCTATGGGCGGCCCTATGGCTGTGGGTACAGGTATATCTAATGTCAAAGCTATCGCTTCTGTTTACAAGAGACCATTAGCTGAAGATGTCGAAAACTACGAAACCCTTCAAACTCAGTATAAGGATTTAAAGCAAGCAGCGAAGGAAGAATCAGACCCAGCAAAAAAGAAGATTATTGGAGAACTTGCTCAAGAAGTTCGACAAGAAATAAAAGTATTGCAAGACAAAGCAACAGATGCTTACGCTAAGCTTAGTGACCAAGAAGCTGTTGCTCTGTACAAGGCTCATAAAGATATTGAGACTTTATCTAGACAGGCTAAAGAAACTACTGATAAGACAGTAAAGAAACGCTTAGGCAATAAGATTGCAGGACTTCTTGTTCAGAAAGCAGAACTAGAAGCAAAAGCTGGAATCAAAGCTGAGGTAGACCAAACGATAGACCCAACTGGAGCAACAGAGATTACAGCTGCGGATGCAAGAGAACAAGATGCTGGGGACTTTACTGAAATTACTCGTAAGCAGAAAGAAGAAAGAGATGCTGCTGAGAAACGTTTGTCTCCAGATGACACACCTAGAAAGATAGTAAACAAAAGAGGCAGGTACTTAAATCCTGCCGACAATACTCTAGTAGAAGGAGTTGTGGCTAAAGATGGTCAGACCCTTGTATTAGAAACTGACGAGGGTAATATTATAGAGATAGGTAACTTTAATGAGTTAGCAGATACACCGCTCAGAGAGCTTGGACTCTCTGACGCTAAGGGTATAGTTTCTCCAAACGAGGATGGGTCATTTACCTACAATAGTGTTGCAGGAGCAGCACCTCAAGGAACTAAAATGATTCCTTCTCAAGGTAATGTCAAATCTGTAAGAAGAGACAAGAAAGGCAATATCAAACGTGTTGTAATGAAGTCTCCAGACGGAGGTACTACATACAATCTCACAGGACAAGACGCTCAAGATATGGCTTATCAGCTTTACTTGAGTGAAATGGCTACTGAGGAAGGAGCCGCTAAAGTTGAATCAGAAATAGAGAAAGATGAAGAAGCAAGAAGAATCCTTGAAGCCGCAGAAAAAGCTAAGCCTAGTGAGCCGACTACTGAAGCTCCCAAAAAGCAAGCAGCTAGAAATACTGGGAAGAGTGCTAAACAAGGAGTAGAAGCTCCCCAAGCTGGAGTCAGTGCTGTTGGGCTTGAACTAGATTCTAAAACAAAAGCAGCATTAAATAAGATTAAGACTGTATTGTCTCTTATAGTACCAGATTTAAAAATCGTGGTACATCAAAACAGAGATTCGTACAACGATACTTATGATGGTGCTAAAAGAACAAAGGGTCACTTCAATCCTAACACCAATACAATACATATACTAGCTGATGGCAAAAGTGTATTAGGAAAAGATGTGCAGACGTTAATCCGTCACGAAGCTATTCATCCTGTATTAGATGCATTGCTACAGTACAGCCCAGAAGCTACGGCTAGAGCTGCTGCAAGTGTGCGCTCTATTCTTGCTAGAATGAAGAACAACCCTAATGCTAAAGCAGTAGAGGCTCATGCTGGTAAGTACAAAGGGAAGTCACAGGAGATACAAGACCTAGAGTTAGTTACAGAGTTCCTTGCTGTGTTTAGTGATTCAACTGCAATCGAAGCCGCTAAAAAATCAGAGCCTTCGTTCCTAGAACGAATCGCTGATTTACTAACAAGACTTCTTAGAACAACAGGTTTAATTGACGCTAAAACAAAGCTAGAAGGAGAGAAAGAAATAAAAGCTCTAATGAATGCTTTGGAGTTTTCATTTACTACAGGCAAGGCGTTTACTACCAATAGACATAAAAACATTGTAGACTCTAAAAAGAAACAGATTAGAGAAAGCATTGATAATATCGGTAAAGAACCATACGCTCCAAAGAAAGGAGAGTCTTTAGAAGACATAATTAAAGGTCTTGATAATTCCAAAAGCAACTTCATCAAAGCTGTTGACTTTGAGCATAGCTTAGAATTAAGAAGATTAGGTTTCTTTGAGTCTCATCAACTTGCTGATGGCTCTATCTTGTTGGGAAGAGGCGTTAGATACGAAACATACGATGCGGCAAACAATGTTGCTAAGATTCACCCTAAGTCTTTTATATCTAAAGACAGTATTGAAGGAAATAAGAAGAAGGTAGCAGACACTCTTACCGCCTTTGCTAAATTTATAAAAGCAGATGTGAAGTTTATAGACAGCCCAGAGTTGCCGTTTACATCTACGCTTATTATTCCAGATGCGGATAACAAACTTAAATCACCTACTCCTGTAGTAAACTTAGCTTATGCTAACGCAAGAACAGGCGCTGCTGGTTTTTCTACGTTTATTGTGGAGGCAATAAAAATAGCATCTCCTGTAGCTATAAATGAAGCAATTGCTAGAATGGATAGCAAGCGTAATCCGTTACATGATGCTTACAAGAGATATCAGAACACATATACAAAGCTAGATATAACTAGGGGTCTACCTAAAGAAGACATCCAGTTTATGGCTTTTTCAAGAGTCCTTCAAGAATCTATTGACCGTGTATTGACTGGAGCTATAGGTAACTCTTACACTGACTTTGCATCGGATATGCAACAAGCTTTCTCTGATTTTGTAACAGAAAAGTCTGAACAACCTTCTGCTAAAGACAGAAAGGGAGAATACTTTGTGAAGCTCATGCCATTTGGAGAAGACTTTATACCTACTCTAAAGAATCTATTTATTGACAAAGGAATTTTATTTCAAGAGTCAGTTCTTAGAGGTAAAGAGGCTGCTCAAAAAATCATTCAAAATTTAGCTGAGATTATGAGTGATTCCTCAGCTGACGCAGGCTCTATTTCTATGAAAAAGAAGGCGATTAAAATGATTTATGGTCAAGAGTCAAACAGACTAAATGTAATAGACTGGATAGCCATTCACACCATGGGCGACTTTAATCACCCAGCTGTTAAAATGTTATTACAGGGCAATGGCCTACCTTCTATTTTAGAAAGTTATGAATATGTAGCTGACCAATTAGGAGAGTTCTATGTTCAGTTAAGCGATATTGTCTACGGAGACATGCTGAGTAACAGAAAAATAGAAAAGGCTTTCTTTGAAGGAAATGACAAAGGGTTAACAGAGTCTGAAAAAGCTGTATTAGGTTTAATAAAAAGCTACGTAGACTCAATGTATTCTGATGTACAGAAGGAGGCTAATTTAGACTACGATAACAAGGTTTTCAAGCAGATGCTTCTGAACTTTGTTACGGATGTTGCTGGGGGACAGCACTTTGATGACGTTGCTAAATATTTGGGTATAGAGGAAGGTATAATTCAGACATCTCATTTAAACGAAGGCAACATGGATTTGATTCGTGAGTTAGGGGTAGGCGCACTAGGTGGAACACCAGAAGGATTCGCAGACGTATTCTCTAATTTCTTACAAGACAATGTTGCTGAAAAGGTAAACGATGTTTTGCCATTGTTATCAGACATGGTTCAAGCAACTGATTCAGAATCAGTGCAAAAAATCAAAGAGTTTAAAAATGTAAAACAAGCTGTTGACTACGCTATAAATCAAATAGGGGTGGTTGCCGTGGGAGAAGCTTTTGTTAAAAAGATACCGTTCTCTGAAATAAAAGGAAAAGTAGACTCAATTTTCAAGAATGGTTTACCTAAAGGTTCTGAGTCGACTATATTCAGCAAGAATTCAGAACTACAGATATCAGTAACTCCTTCAACTGATGGAACCGTAGAAGTTTCATATGGTTTTATATACACTGATTCACAAGGCTCTAGAATAATAGAGTATGCTGACTATCCAAACAGCTGGAAGCTAGGTAGCATTACAATGCCTTTGGTTTTTGAATCTGTTGCTCAGATAGGAGCTTTGGTTAACGCCAAAGCTGTAAGCTTTATGGCAGTCAGTAATAAACCTAGTGAGAATGTTGATTTGTCTCTATATGATGAAAGTCAGCGTGAACAGTTTGCTAGAAAAGAAGACTCTCGTGTTAAAAGAAGAGGATTAAACAACCGAATAGCTCTTAGAAACGGAAAAATAATATCTGCTAAGACCAAAGGAACTGTAAGCTTTTTCTTTGAAGATGAGACTAACAACAATGTACTTTACACGACAAGTGATGAGCGTATCACGTCTATGGTATCAAACATTACAACTGAGGGTCTTTTTCAAAACGGTGCAGAGATTGGACAAAAGATAAAAGCTAAGAAAGAGCTTTACGATTTATTAAAATCTGGAGAGATAAAGTCTAAGAAAGAAACCTTCTCTAAAGAAGGTTTTTACTTAGCTAAGATGTACAATCAAGCTGAGACTTTAAATTCAGAATCTTATGTATTCATAGAAGCAGAAAGTATTGAGAACACAGGTGTGTTAGCCTCTACTTCTGACAATAGCGTAAAATACATAGCGCCAGCTGTAATCAGAGAGTCGCTTTCTGACGAAGGGCCATCTGGAAAAGAAGCTGCTCGTGCTGTAGATAATATGTTCGAAGAAGCAGAGAGACATATTATTGAATCAGGAAAGAGTAAAAAGTGGAGTTGGAAGAAACTTACATCTAGAAAAGCTTGGGTAGACAGGTCTTCTGATATGAAGAAAGCCATGGCATCTGGGTTTTCTAAATACATAATGTCTCTAAACGTAAACAGAGCTGGAGCTACTTCGTATGCCGATAGAAGATTCCAGAAAATCAGAAAATCTATTTACGGTAAGATTACAAACTCAGAAAGAGAGCAGCTAGACAAGTATATCTACATGAGACGTGTGATAGACATCGACTCTACTTGGATAAAAAGAAGAGGATACTTTGAGTCTAAAGTAAGCGAAGAACAGAATCAGATAGTTTACTATCAAAATGAACTAGCAGAAGCAAAATCCAAAGGTGATAAGAAGCTGTCAGAAGAGATAGAAAACGATATCAAAGAATCTAAGGATAAACTAAAGTACTTTGAGTCTCAGTTAGAAAAGTATTCTACCATGCCTAAGCATCCTAGCTATGATGGTCTAGAGATGAATAAGCAGTCAGCTGAAAGAGCTATTGAGGAATACAAAAACACTTTACCAGCAGAGACAATGGCTCTGATTGAGGATAGAGCTGAGAATTACTTCGATGCCTATAGACAAATCTTAGAAGACCATTACAAGGCAGGTCTTATAGATTTAGATACTAAAAACAGATTCATAAACAACGATTACTCCCCTCGTATTTTCTTGGAGAAAATGTTCGGTAATGTTGATGAAATGGTTTTACAGCAAAACGGTAGTTTCTCAAGAGCGCAAATTCAGAGCATAAGAAGTGGTTCTGACACAGCAATCTTTACGGATACTGAGTATTTGCTTGATATAAGCCTAAGAGCCTTAGAGAATAAAAAGGCTAAGAATAAGCTGTTTCAAGAAATGCATAAAGAGGCTAGAGGTAAAAACTTTAATATAGCTAACGGTCAATTTATAAGAGAGGGTAACTTTAAGAAGACTAAAGACGGAAAAGTAAAACAAGATGGGTTTGGCAACTACCAGTATGAAGCTGCTGACCCTAATTTTAAAAACGTGTTCTATAGAGAAAATGGAAAGCTTAGGGCTTTCCAGATTCACAAAGACCATTATGACAACCTTGTCGGTATTAAGGGAACTAATATGTCTCCAAAAACTAGACGAGTAATAAAGTACATTTCTGGTAGTCAAATAGTAAAAGCAACAGCTACTGCGCTTAACCCATTCTTTGCCATTACAGGTACTCTACGTGGGTTTAAAGAAATCACTAGAGGTAGAGGCGTGTACGATAAGTACAGGTTCCTTCCGATTATGAACGCTATGGTATTCATAGACTTTGTAAAGTCTAGTAAGGATGCTGTATTAAATACAGAGTTAGTAGAAGAGTATTACGCCCACGGTGGGGGTCTTTCTTTTATGACTACTCAAGGGAAGCCAGACAAACTATATCAGAAAAAGCAGAAGTTTGGAATAGACTTTCTACAAAGAAGAGGTATTAGTTTAAATCCATTTAGTGCGCTGGCTTACGCAGGTGAAAAAGCAGAATTAGCATTAAGGTTAGCTGTATATCAAAGGACTAAGCAAAACTTAGCAGAGAGTATGCCTGATGCAACGCAAGACCAGATAAACACGATGGCTGCGGCTGAGGCTAGACTTATAGCTGATTTTGCCCAGAGCGGTGAGCTTTCCTCAGACGTTGACTTAGTTATACCTTATTTTAATGCGGCTATACAGGGTACTAGAGCATCTTATGATTACATGAGAGAAAATCCTAAGAAGTTTTGGTCTAAGACTATTCAAGCTTACTCTCTAAACACCGCACTAGCAATGTTTGGTAGAATGATGCTTTGGGATGATGAAGAGGATAAAGATATGTACTCTAACATATCTCCTTGGATTGTAGAGAGATACAATATCATACCTACAGGATTAAAGAACAGCGTTGGCGAACACATTACCATAAGAATACCTAAAGTTCACCAGTTCTTGATGTTTGATTCTTTGTCTGAAATAACAGCAAAGCACATGACTTACCTTATGAAGGGTAAAGAAGTGCCTCAAGACGATTTAAATCCAGACGGTGATGCTTGGTTCTTCTTAGACTCTATATTATCTTCTTTCCCAGCAGGACAATTTGTTCCTTTAACTGAAGTCAGAAAAGGAAAGAATGTCATAAGCGGTTTTGGTCAACGCCTCATAGGTGCAGTGCCACTAGCATCTTCTATAATAGCCTATAAAGGAAACTATGATTTATTTAGAGATAAAATCATAGCTTATGATAAAGGAGAAGTTTTACCTTTTGCAGAAGGATATAAAGACGCTAATACTCATGACATCTACAAGTTCTTTGGAGACATCACTGCTGGATTAGAACGAGGCTCTATCTCTCCTAAAAGAGCTGAGGTTGCCATTGAGAAACTAATAGGTTCTGAATCAACACTTCTTACAGCCTTGTTGTATCAAATGACTGATAAGTTTCTTACAGTAAAAGAAGAGAAGAGAGGTATAACTCCAGAGAAAGCTAA
>Ga0070750_10001040_pt1 | contig 15551 bp, 18 predicted proteins | sample VirMetDEL_Nov_24_FD_77013 | JGI IMG/M metagenome (GOLD analysis project Ga0070750, IMG submission 77013) | Aqueous microbial communities from the Delaware River and Bay under freshwater to marine salinity gradient to study organic matter... | ecosystem: Environmental > Aquatic > Marine >...
AGAAAGATTGCTTCCGATGTATAATTGTCTGGCGTAATTTCCACCGTGTCCAAAGCATACTACTTTGTCCGCATCTCTACATATCGAGTTTTCACTCAAAAAGGTATCAATGTTAAAGACCGGATTTGTTAAATCCTTTATTTTTCTTTTTATGTTAGGGTTCTTTTCTAAAGTATTAATAATAGTATCGTACAAGTTAGGAAAAGGGGGGTCGCTTTTAAATGATTCTGCTCCATGCTTTTGGGTTTTACCTCCCCAAAGATTAACCTTTGGCTCGCCAATAATCACTATTTCGTCATACTTATCATTCAAAATATTTAACAGCCGCTCGACGTACTTAAAAAAACCAGTCGCAAGCCTCCAGTTGGGTTTTGAGAGATGTGGTCCCGATACTCGAACTCTGGTGGTCAAAACAACGTATTTTTTATTAGTTTTATATGTCTGATCGTCACATATAAGCTGCGGAAAGGGTTTAAATTTTATATAGTTTGAGCAGTTTTCCCAAGAAAATCGGCGTTGTGTTAAGTGTTTTTGTTGACCCCTTCTTTCAAATATTGTGAACGCCAGATCGTTCATTCCCCGACCTGCTCCCCACTCCTTTGTTTTATGACCAGTGTTCCAATTTATACGGACATTCGAATTATTAGCGTAGGTTTTGCGAAATAACTGCTTACAGAAGTCAGAATATCCCCCTTTCCTACAATCAAGCATTTTTGGATAGCATATGATATATTCAAAAGACTCACGCCTAATCTTGTCTGCCTCAATCAAACCATTAAACAAATCCACGGTTGTAAGTTGGTCGCCTAGCCCCATTCTGGTAACTATATATCTTTGATTCATTTTAATCAGTTACTCCAGCATATTTTTTGTAGCAGATGCGACTTTATCTTCCTTTACAGGTTTTTTGTCTGATGCGGTTTCTTCTTCGTATAAAGCATAAATCAACTTAGAAGATTCCTGCCTAAGTACACCCAAGTCCCTGATTGGGAAGTTGTGAGTCTTTAGAGTTACATTGAGATTGATACCCTCGATTTCACCAATTGTTAAAGCGAATTTAGTTATACCTTCTTTTTCTAGAAGTGCAATAATTTTTTTGTATGTTCCGTTGGTCATTTTGTCCTCGTTAATAGTAAGAAAAATGGGGTGGCACAAACATGCCACCCCAAGATTTAAGAAAAGAATTTACTCGTCCTTGTTAGTTTGAGGATTCCATCTTGTCCAACCTTGGTCGGGCAACCAGCTTCCTTCTTTATCTTTTCTCTTTGGGAATAAACTTCCACCTTTTTTGTTTACACCCATAGTAAGTTTTGCCCTACATTGAGTGTCGGTACATCTTAGCTCGTAGTATTCGTTATCTTGAACGGTTCTTACTACAAACTTAATGTCTTCATTCCCACACTTTCCACATTTACACTGATCGAAAACTTCTTGGAAACCAGCAAGTTGCTTAAACAACTCTTTCTGATTCTCTCCTTCAAAGGTTGCAGACAGCTTGGATGTTGAATAGGTTACTTTCATTTTTAATTACCTCCGTTATCATATCCCCTGCAATTATCAGGGATATCTCCATTTGACTGGAAATCATTTAACACGTTTAACATTTCGATGGCTTTTGCTTTTGTTACAGACTCAATGTTATCATATGTATTTTTACCCAAGTTAATAAACTTGAGAACATTAACATCAAGCTGTTTACACTTAGTGTTAATAAAATTGATTTGATGAGTTGTAATTTTAGCTTCTTCCTGCCATTCGCCACTGCTAGGCTTGGTCACGCTAACCGCTGCCTGTACAATGCCGACTACATCCTTCTTCGTAAGCTCTTCTGCGGCCAAACACTTGACCTTTAGAGCCTTCCTTAACGCACGACCCTCGGCTCGCGTGGATGCTGTAGCTACAGGGTGAGCACAAAATAGGTCTCCTGTGTTACCATGCCACACGTCTGCCACTTCTGAATATGTTCTCATCTGACCGCTATTCATCCAGTCAAAGATTACTTCGAACACAACAGTAGCTCTTCCGGGTCCTTCCGCGTCTGTAGCAGGCCATACTTGAGATGGTCTGCTAACAATTATATCTCCTAACAGTAATTCTGCAACTCGTCTTAAACCAGCACATGTCGGATTTCCATCAAACATCTCTGATTTTTCAAACTGACTCATAACATAATCACTCCAACCCTCGCTTCCGTAACGAGGTGCAAGAGGAGTCATTTCTCCTGCTTCTTCCTGAAGGATTTCTTCTTTAATAGAATCTGCATCCAATTCAAAAAGCAAAGGATCTGAGTTGCTATTTTCAGTATTCATGTTAGTTTATCTCCAATTCAATAAATCTTTTGTCCTTGGGTGGGAATTTCTTCTCTACATCCGCAACGGCTTTTGAAACCAAATCCCACAACCTTCTTTCCACTGCTTTGTTAAAGTTGTTGCAAAGGTACTTGACCCGTATAACGCAAAAACCCCTACCTAGCAATAATCCGTTCTTAATTCCGTCTAGCTTGACCACTTCAGCAAGTCGCTCTTCACCAAATACTGGTAAAAAATGTTGTGGCCCATCTATCTCTATTATCGTGTTCAAAGCTGGTAAAAGCAAGTCTATTTCAAAATTTCCTTGAATTAAACCCTTTTTGTGCATTTGAACTTCGTAACCGTTTGCCTCTAGGTTGGACTTTAAAGACTTCTCAGCTTTAGAGCCTTCAGTGCAAGTTTTTCTTAGGGCTTGCCCAGCCTTGACTTGCATTTCTCGCCTTTTTTCTTCTGGTATTTTATCCCATCTTTCTTTAGCTCCAGCTTTGATTTGTTCTCTTTGGGATTCGGGCATTGCTTTCCATCTTTTTTCCATTCCTATACTGATAGCTATTTTATCAGACTCGCTTCTTTTTTCACCCTTTTTAATCGACGGTGTAGACCTTCCGCTTTTAAATGCGTTTTTAGCGGCCTCGGACTTTGTTCTTAGTTCAACCCCATTCTTTTTTAATAGTCTTTCTATCTTCTTGGAATAGGTTCCTAACGAGTCCGCAATCTCTTTGCAGCTTAATCCGTCTTGAGTGTATTGTTTGATAATTTTTTTGGTATTCATTTTTTATTTCCTTGTGTTAAAATCTAAAGGTGGTTTTGGTTCGAAGCATTTTTCTCTGCAAAAATCCACTTTCTTCCTTTGGGGAATGATGGCTCTACTTTGATCGAGGTAAACCCTCGGTTCCACAATTTTCGCTTAATATCATCAAGGCGGAACCAATCTTGGATGTTGCAATTGATGTGAACATCTGTGCAAGGTATAAATTCTATAGCTGCATATTTACTTCCGTATGCCGCGATAGTATCGACTGCTAATTTGATATCTTTACAAGCTCTAAATAAGTGGTGAACAAGTGCTGGGGCTATAACCATTTCGCTCCAAAGTCTTTTTGCAGGAGGATCGTATAATCCGACCGTGGCGGGATTAAGCAGGTCTACTTTAGCAAACCCACAAGCTAAACCCATAGAGCGTGCATTTTCAACAGCTTCATCAATAGTATTGGCGGCGTAATCTATTCCTACACATTTAATTCTAAGCTCTTTAGCGGTAGAAAGCGTGTGCTTTCCAGTGTTGCAACCTAGATCGGTAAGTGTCTCAGGTTTAATAGAATTTATCCATCGACGCAGAGGGTTGTCTTTTGGATTATCGTGGCTTAAACTAAGGTTTGTAAAGCTGTTGTACGCAGGTGCATAACGATCCCAAGTGGGATCAGGAGTGTTTCCTACAAATCCAGACTCTTTCAAAGCCTGACGAACTTCGTCTATTGACTGGTGTTTGTCTATAGCTTCGATAATTTTCTGTGGCGTTTTAGTCCAAGAGCCTAGCTTGTAAGACTCGTCATCATGTTCATGTTTTTGCAAACATAGCTTCAAAGTAGTCGCTTGCACGTTTCTGTCGAATTTGCAAAAATCTCCTACATCTATTAGTTTGTATACTGAGTTAGACAGCACAACGTTCCATAGATGAGAGCCTATGGTATACCCATACTCATTTAAGTATTCCAATATATCACACAATCGTAGATAAGCACCTAAGATTTGTTTATTGGTCATATCTGACCACATAATAGGATGCTCCACGTATTCAACATCAAAAAACTTATCGCAGGATCGGGTCACTTTAGGCCAGAATCCAATGGCTGCACCAGTCTTGAAAACTTCAGTCTCCACAAACTCTGCGTTAAAATCACTCATCGTTCTTTTGATTTTTTTATTCGAACGGTCTATGTATAGAGTCCCCTTGTGGGTACATATAGACGCGGGGTGTTGTTCAAATCCCATAAGTATCTTGTCTCCATGCAAATTCATTAACTTTTGCTCCTATAAATTCTATTTCGCCTTCAGTTAAAGTTGGGCCAGAGGGTAAAATAACCACCCTTTGTTGTATAATTTCGTCTGCTTCAATCACATCTTTAAGTCGTGTTTTACTCATATTCGGATAGGGATTGATATGTTTGTGTTTGTACATATTGTGAAACATAGGTCTAGTTTCTATGCCAAACTTACCTAAGTAGTCACGAAGCTCATTAGCAAGTGGTTCAGAGATGCCGATAGCGTACATCCACTTACTGTTTGTCGATGGCCTTTTTCCCAGTTTATTTTTAGTAATTGGAATTATCTGGAATTCTTCATAATACGGTTTAAAAATTTTATCGTAGTGTTCGAATATTTCTTTTTTACGCTGAAACATTGTCCACGATCTGCAAAACTCACCACGCAAAACGCTTGCGTTTAAATTACTCATTCTGTAGTTATATCCCAAGTGAGAATGAACCCACTTTTCCTGAGACTCTCCTTGTCCACGTAGACATTTGAGATAATCGTAAAGCTCGCTATCGTTAGTAATAACCGCACCACCTTCTCCGCAAGTTATGTTTTTGTTTCCGTAAAAAGAAACAGAAGAAGCTAGACAATAAGTACCTGTCGCAACGACCTCTAACCCGTTTTTCCTAGTATATCCTCCACCAAACCCTTCGCAGTTATCCTCAACGATTAGAAATTTACCTCCTGACATTTTGTGGATACGGTCAACGTCTACAGGGTTTCCTAAGTTGTGAACAACCATAATTGCTGCTTCTTCGGGATCTAGTCCGTCGAGAAGGTTTTCGAGATCTTGATAGTCTATGTTTACAAATCCTGCTTCAATTCTGTTACTACTAGAAAGTATTGGTATTAAGGACACGCCGTCCTGATCATAAAGAATAGAGTTGTATACTGCAACATATGAGTTAGACGGAACAAGAACGTACTTTAGTTTTGGAAGTTTGAACTTTAAAGCCTTGTATAACAAGTGAGTGGCCGAAGTTCCGCTGTTTGTTAGCAAAGCCTTGTTTCGATCACTTTTTTCAATGGCAGGAAAGCTGCGTTCATCCAGCGAAGAGTGTCCACTTGCAAATTCAGGGCGTTGAGATAATGAAGAAAGCATACGTTCTACATGTTCAATGTTGTCGCAAGTCCCAGAGTATTGTCTGGTGTCTGTTGCCATATTTAAAAACGTTTTACTGTATGTACTTAAATCGGCAGCACCATAAACAGGAATTTTCATTTATTTGTCCTTACAATGTTTAGTAATTTATCGGATTGCCAGTCTGAAAGAATATCAACTACCGGCTTGTTACAAAAGTTTTTAATAACTGACGCATGTGAATCACTTCTCGCTATAATCTTTAAATTATCATTCCTTAAAGTTTGCATAGCCTGAGAAAATCTAATCGGATTATACAACCAACTCAAATCCCACACGTACAAAAACTTATCGGTATTATTTGATGTTCTAAGAGTCAATTCGGCATCTTCTAAAGATGTAGAAATAATAACTCCATTGTAAGAGCTAAGGCTTGAGGTTTGTCTACAAGAAAACAAAGGTTGGATTACTGGATTACACGACCTAGATTGAAACACAGAAGGAGAGATTGAAACATCGTCTATAAACTTATTAAATGTTTTTATTAAGTAAAAAGACTTCTGTGATGGCGAAAGATCGTTAACTATAGCCGCTATGTTCATATTTATCTAACCTCTTTAACTAGGTCTATTGACATTACTTCTTTTGTGACAGCACCAACAGATTCTCTGCTTACAATGTTTGCAAACTCAGAAGGTATAAACACGTTCTCAAAAAAGCGTTTAAAGTTAGAATTTAAGTCGTTAAGGGGATTCCAAGGCATGTTAGTCCAAACTCTGTGCAAGTTTCTAGTGCTTCCATAGTAAAGATACGGCTGGAAACTTCCAACAAAACAAACACCTTCTTGAAAATTATCCATCATTTCTTTAGGGTTCTCAAGCACAGTTAAAGCTGGGCTAACTAGGGAATTTGTGCAACCAGCATCTTTGGCTATCTGCAATGCTTTTCCAGTTTCACGCAAAGAGATGTGGTACTTTGGGTATTTGAAACTTTCTGGAGGTTTTGCTTTTGCGTTACTATAGCAAACAATTGGATAGAAAAAACTATAAGCCTCTTTGTATTTTTGTAGTGTTTCTTCTATGTGTTTCCACTTGTATAGTCTGTAAACTTCTACATCTGCATGTAAGATTAGTGATATTTGGTCATCCATTTTAAATATTCGCCTCCAGTTCTTGATAGGTCAGGTATCGCGGATCTTGATAAAGTTTCTTGTTGCAAAAATCATTGTAACGCCAAACATCCTCATTATACATTATCGCTCTTTTTTCGGCAGGAAGCACACAAATTTTTATATCAAAGCAAGTTAAAAACTTTATACCTGAATGATATGCTCTCATAGCCATTTCTGCGTCTGCACAGTAATATCCATAATTTTCGTTATATAACCCACGACTCCTAAACACGGACTTAGAATAAATTCCGTAGTTCATGCACACTTCGTTAGGTTTTTCACCTCTCGCTTCGCGATATTTATATTCTGCGTTGTTGATTATGATCCAGCCGTTGTCTCTCATTCCGGCACACTCCAGCCATTCATCCGATTCCATATCTTCTGGATCGCCATACTTCCAATTGAAAAGCATTGCAAACGCGAAATTCAACTTGCCCTGTTCTCTTACTTTGTCAATAACATATTGCCAGTCGTTGCACATCAAAACATCATCGTTCCACTGGCATATGAATTCGTACCTAGCGTTTCTTACGCCCATATTCATGAAGTGCGGATAAGAGGTTCTTCTTCCGATTTCAATTAGCTTAATCTGTGGGTGATTTAAGTCCTTTATGTATTCAATTGTACCATCTGTACTCCCACCGTCTACCAAAACTAATTCCAATAAACTGTTAGAGTCTACTGTGTTTTTTATTAATTCTGGAAGAAACTTTAACCTATTTAAAGTTCCCGTCACAATACTAATCATGTTTTTAATCCTTGTAAAATATCAATCTCTGTGTGAGGACAATTAATTTCTGTTTCAGGTAAAGATTCTAAATCTATTCTAACGCCTGTTTTGAAAATGCCTAGCAAATCTTTTTCGTTTAATGGAAAAAATTCTCCAGACTTGTTGTCAATGGCTGTGTTTTGAACCATGTTGTTTGGACTATTTACAACGCATGACTTTTCTGGAAAGGCTATAAATGGCTTTGCTAAGTTTATATATCTTTGAAGTCCGCTTTCTAGCTCGTTAGGAGTTTGTTCCCATTTTTTTAAAGGTTCTAAATAACATAGCTCGGCAACATATTCTAGAATCTCTGTTTTGTTAAATATAGAACCATCCAACGTTAAAGGGTAGTTCCAATAACTGTTAACAAAATGGGTAGTTCTGTTGTGGATCATAAGCGGCGTATCGCTCACTTTGTAGATTCCTTCCGAACCCATCCAGAATAAATTATCGTCTCCCCACGTATACTCTTCGTCTTCTATGACTCTTCTTTTATTAATATTCAAACCTAGCCGAAGAGATATGCTTCCAACGAGGTTTAATTTCTCGACCTGCTGTAAGACATGATTGTTAATAAGCGGAGTTTCCCGATAGAAAAAACTATCATCCGTCATGAAGCAGATGTAATCCCCATCACTTTGCTCAATAGCGTGCTTAACATCTTTAAACAAAGATCGGCTTTGCGGCCAAAAGGAAATCTCTGGATAGGTATCTGAAATACTTTTGTAAGAATCTTTGTATTCTTCATCGCAGTCATAGATAACTATAGCTGTCCATTCTGTGCGAAAACGCTTTAGGCTCTGTAAACATAGATCCAACTGCAAAGGTCTGTTTTTGCTAAATATAATCGTAGTAATCACTTAATCTTTCCTTATGTGCGTAAAACCATTCAATTGTGTGAACCAACCCTAAATCGAGTGGGGTCTTAGCTTGCCATCCTAGCCTTTCTTTCGCTAGACTTACATCTAGGCATCTTCTTGGTTGACCGTTGGGCTTTGAGTTGTCAAACGAAATCAACCCTTTGTAGCCCATAATTTGTGCTATCTTGTTTACCAAGTCTGAGATAGATATTTCTTGTCCCGTCCCTAGATTGATTGGATCAGGAGATGTTTCTACTTCCATAGCCTTAACGATTGCGTCAGCACAATCAGATGCGTACAAAAATTCTCTACTGGCAGTGCCATTGCCCCAAATTGTGATCTCTGGGTCTACCATTGTATCCATTGCTTTTGCAATTTTTAAAATTAGAGCAGGAATGACGTGGCTACTTCTTGGGTCGAAGTTGTCATACTCTCCATACATATTAACTGGAATTAAATTACAAGAGTTAAACCTGTATTGGTTTTTGTATGCGATAAGCATTTCCATCAAGGTTTTCTTTGCAATTCCGTATGGTGCATTGGTTTCCTCTGGATAGCCATTCCACAGATCGGTTTCCTTAAACGGAACAGGAGTGAATTTAGGATAGGCACAAACAGTACCAACCATCACAAACTTTTCTGTTCCGTACTGCCTACAACCTTCAATAAGATTCATTCCCATAGCCAAGTTGTCGTATAAAAACTTTCCGGGCTGCTCCTGATTGATTCCAATTCCCCCACAAGTTGCAGCTAGGTGAATAACCTTTTCTGGCTTTGTTGAGGTAAGAGCGTGGAACACTTGCTTCTTATCTGTTAAATCAAATTCTCTTTTGCCATTTAGAGGAATAACTTCATGATGAGCGTTTGCTAACACCCTACAAACAGCTTTACCCAAAAATCCATTTGCTCCAGTTACTAATACTTTACTCACCAATAACTCCTTTTATAACTTTATCAAGATCGCTAGGAACAGTCAGCCCAAAATGACTAAGAACTTCTGCGGCTCTATGAATGTTTGTGTGGTTTTTCATAACAAACTCGTGACCCATTCTAGATCTAATGTCGTTTTCAACAATGCCTGAACTGTCCCGCGTGTAGTATTCCATCTTTTCGTGAAAATCTGTTGGGGAGTCGGCTATAGCAATCCCATCTCCAAACATCTTGTATCCTTCTACATTATCGCTGAGGCAGAAGCCTCCAGCACATAATATTTTAAATATTCTTTCGTTTACATCAAAGCCAAACTCTTGTGCATGAGGCTCGGATAGATTCGGGCAGACTTGAGCCGAGGCAAACAAATCCTTAACTCTATCATCGCTTATAAGACCGCAATATTGCGACACACCATACCAAGGTTGGTTGCCAAATATTTTTGCTTTAAATTGATTATCCTCAAGCAAAGGAAACAGGTATGGCTTGATTACTTGAGCTTTATAGTCCCACAAACCTCCTACAAATCCTATATCGCACCACAGTGCCTTATCGTATTTTGAATGATAATAGGAGTGAATATCCGCACACATCATCAAAGAAACAGGATTTAGTCCGTACTGTTTGTATTCAGAGTGAGTTTGCTCTACTCCCTCTGGCGTATAGTGAATGTGGACAAACTTAACCTGACCAGTTGATTCTTGAAGTTCTAACAGGGTTTCCTTTTCTTTTCTTTCAATTGATAGGATGTGAGGATTGTCGTTCTTGAAATCCCCCACTCGAAGTCCTACTTTTAAGTGCGGCCTATGCTTAATACATTTAACAATAGCGGGAGTAAGATTGTAGGATTGCCCTAAAAATAAATCAGGTTCGTAAGAATGGAATATATCAAAAGCAGAAGCTTCGCTTTTGCTAGTGTCCCACATAGCTACATCGTGACCAAGAGATTGCAAACCATTGCCTAAAGCTACACGTTGATAGTAGTGTGCGTGCAGTCCATCGTTTTGAATTAATATTTTCACTTTATATCCTTTATCCTATCGACTTCTAAAATCTTCATTTTCTTAGGTTCGTAACATTCAAACTTACCACCAGCAGCAACGACTTTGTTTATAATTTCGAATGTTAGCAGTTTTTTATGATCTTCGTTGAAAGATTGGAGTATGTTTCTAAGGATTTTTCTTTCTTTACCAGTGAAGAACGCTATTTGTCCCCACTTGCAAGGAAGCCCGTATGACATAATTGACAATTTACCATTTACCTGCGTAACTCCAACCTCTTGGTCTTTGATCATGTTGTTTGAGTCAACAATAATAAATGACTTATCATAACTAACATTAAGAGTGTCATCGTTAAAAACGATATCACCATGACAAAACATAAAATTATCAGCATTAGAATTATTAAACACCAACCTCATGCTTTCAGCAGAGTTAGAAGATTTGTAAAGTTGGTTCTCAACTATTCTGACTTTATTGCGTACCTTTTTAATAACTCTGTTAGCGTAAGTGCCAACAGCCACTACGATATCTGGACTCTCAAAGAAATTAGAAATTGTTTCTATTTGAGTGTCTATGATTGATCTTCCTGCGATCTTGAGCAACGCTCGCGGTTCGTAGGACTTTATCTTGTTACCTACTCCCGCAGACAGAATCCCAAACGCGATATTGTATTCTTCAATCGGTTTTTTTCTAATCCTAGTTACGTTTCTGGTCATTGATTGCTCCAGTCATTATTTTAGCATTTTCTTTGAATATCTCCGTAGTCATTTTCATGGATTGATTTCTTCCGTGTTGGTTTGCTATTGCCAATTCATCTGGAACGTGACAAAATACACAAACAGAAGAAAGTCGCAACCAAAGATCGTAATCCTCAGTGCATCCAATAAACTCCTGAGAAGCTGGGCCATGCAGTTCGCTGCGATAAAACTCTCCATTTGGTAATCTGACTGCTTCTAAAAACTTCTTTTTAATTAAAGCATTGCTATGAACCATGCAGTTTTTTTGTAGACCCAACCTAGAGTAAGATGGTTTAAACTCACGCTTTGAGTATTCGGGGAACACGTTTTTGTAATCAGCGTATGCCACTCCTACTTCTTCGTGTTCGACAAGTTTGGCTACCAGTTTCTCGACTTTCTCTGGGTAGTAAGCGTCATCGGCATCAAGGACACCAATAATATCGGCCCAATCCCAGCACATCTCAATCGCTACATTACGAGCAACACTAGCACCAGAGTTTTCAATTCGCTTCGCGTAAATATAACGATCCTCGTCTTGACCCTTGGTTGGATGACTATACCCGCAGATTTTATCCCATGAGTCATCCGAAGACCCGTCATCTACAACATACAATCGAATCGGCCCCTTGTAAGTTTGATCCATAATGCTGTTCATGGCAGGAATAATGTAGTCGCCATAGTTATAGTTCGCACAAATAATAGCTACTTTAGGTAATTTGTTATTCATTTTCACCATCCGTTGGTAATCTAGACATGATATCATCCCAAGAGTAAACAGTTTTAGTTCCACCTCTTTGCTCTGCGTCTTTTACTTTTTCTAAAAATTCTCTACTGTCGGTCATTTCGTCATTGAAAATTTTTGTTTTATTACCGTTTAAAAACTTGAACAAGTAAGCAGGAAATGTTAATCCGTTTATTCCAGCTTGAGGCTCTACTAAAATAAGTTGACGCATTTCAATATTGATAAAATTATGCAACCCGTCAACGACAGATGAAGAAACGGTTGTGCCACTATCGACGCACATAATCCATCCGTTTTGAGCATGTTGAAAAGCGTGATCCACTACAGACGCAATATTCTCGCCTACACCGCTGGTTAACTGCATAACAACATATTTTGAGTCTGGGTTTGCTTCCTTTAAAGGGTTAAACATTTCCCATATTTCTTCATTGTATTCTACCTTATCAGTGATGACGACTATATATGCGTGATCGCCGTTGATTTCAACAATAGAATCTATGGTAGTTCTCAGTTCTGAAATAGCATCCTTAGCACTTGTGTTTAAAACTACGAAAAATCCCAATCTAGGACGAACTTCATTTAGAACTGTATCTACTGGAGTCATCTGCTCTGCAAAACTTAAATCGGATAACCATTCAGACGGTCTGTACGTATTACAAAACCTTTCTAAAGTGTAATGCTTATCTTCAGTATCTACACCTAGAAGGATTGGTCTTTGCAACTTGCAACCCTTTTGGTTTTCTCCATCCGTTTCTACAAAAACGCATCCCTCGCAGTTTGTGACTGGCTTTGACATGTTAATCAGATCTCCTAAGTGTTAAAATAAATTTGCCAGAAGAAGTTATTTCTCTGCCAATAACTTGAATATCTTGTACGTTAAGTTTTTCAATAAGAAATTCTAGATAAGGTAATGTAAGAAAACAACAATACTTCATATAATCTGAAAAAGTCTCGTTAACAGAGTCTATATTTTCTGGATTTTCCACAATCTCTTTAGAGATTCTGTACATATCGCTTTCAATAATGGAAACAACTCCACCTTTGTGACACTTAGTTATCAATAATTTTAGCACAGAAAGCACGTCTGAAATGTGAAATTTTGATAAAACGTTGGTAGCTACAATTTTTAAACCCTCTCCGTCTAGGATAGATGCGTTAAAAGATGGCATATTTCCAAATTCTCTAACATCCCCGAATATTTCTACTTTAATATTCATATTTTAAAATCTCCTATTACTTTGTACAGTAAACTATTCCATTTTTCAATAAACTTATTTAGGTTGTATCTTTTTTCAATTGTTTTCCGTCCAGCCTCACCGATCTTACGAGCAAGGTCTGGTTTTTGTAGCAACTCCCTGCACCAGAATTTCATATCCGATGCGTCATTAGCTATGATTCCATTTACACCATGTTCAATGATTTCTGGTATCATACATGTTCCAGTGGTCACAACAGGAGTACCACAAGCCATAGCCTCCATCATTACCGTTGGTACGGGCGAGTGAAGCGATGTGTTTAAGAACACGGCGGCGGTTTGATAGATGTCTCTTAAATGTTCCCTGCATTGAGCAGGTTGGGAAAATACAGCATGTTCCCCTGTGCATTTTCCTACTACTTGACATTCAATACTGGATGCCACTTCTTTCCATAGATTAAATCCACAACACCAATCTCTTGAGGGAAATTCATTAACAACTGATAAACAATAAAGCTCTCTAGACAAACTGTCTACGCCCTGACTCCAAAAATCCGTATCAATACCATGCTCTACCACACTACTATTACTTGCGGAAAAACCCCATTGACCTCTATTGAAATTAGAAATAAACGAGTTGTGATCCACTGGAATAGATTGGTAGTTTGACTTTTGTTCGTCGGTATTAAATCTAACATCTGGTAGAACGTGGCAATGTCTTAGGATAGGACAGGTCAATTGCCCCTGCATACCTCTAGTTGCAGACAAAATATCGTGAGCTACCTGTATCCTGTCGTTTGTGTGACAAAGAACTAGGTCTATATCCAACGACTCTGGCACAGAGTCTATAATGTGATAATTTTTAGGCACAGGAGCGTAAGTTTCATCCCACTCTTTGCCGACTCTTAGTGAGTAAAAATTGTGACCAGTTTTACACAAATTTTCTTCGTATCTTTCGTGAGTCGCAAATGTAAGAATGTTAAGTTTCTCAAGGTTTACGCCATTCATTATGTGGCGAATAGATCGTGTATTAGCTCTAGCGGGCATCTAGCACCTCCTTCATTTTAATTCCCACACTTTCTAACGTAAAACTTTGGGCAATTTCGTCGATAGTCTCCTTCACTTCTTTCCACTCTACCGCTGAACGCATTTTACGACCTAAATCCAGAACATCAATCTCTTTCCATGTTGAGCTTGACGTGTCTAGATCGGGAAGGGTGTCTACAGCACCAAAACAAGGAACGTCATAAGAATCAACATGGGATGGATATACAGTATTCAACTTTTCAGTGTAGTCCATTCCTATTCCAGATGTTCTTATTACAGGTATTCCTAGTGACAACGCCTCCATTGCTGGAATACAAGGAGACTCGCCTCTGCTTGGCATAACAAAACAATCTACTTGATTAAGCACTGAATAGTAATCTTTTTTTGGCATCATGCCTGCGACTACCACTTCTTCTTTGTAAGCCTTTCTAATCTTCATTCCGTTTTTAACATGCTGAATATATTTATTAACAGAATCTATGTCAGCCTTAGAAGTTTTTATAAAAAGATTTACAGCTTCGTCTGGATCAAAAGTCATATGAAACGCTTTTATCAATGCTTTCACATTTTTCCTTTCAATAAACTCACCAACAAAACCAAATGTGAAGTTGTCACAAAGCTGCCTAACTTTTTCACCAGATTGTAAATCGCTGGGAATTGGCTCAATTCCATAAGGAACTACAGAGATTTTAGTTTTAACACCAGACTGGATGCAGGATTGCCTTGCCTGTTCAGTTGGAACCCAAATCTCATCCATCATATTCATGTGATGTTGCCATCCAGTTTTTACAAAATTACTAGACTCAGTTGTAAAACATCCGATGTTATAGTATCTTCCGTTGTAAACATAGTTGTTTGGAAGTGTGTGTTGAATTACAACATCTGCTTTCTTCGGTTTATTATTTTCTAAAACTCGTATAACAGGGTGACATTCGTAATGATCTTTGTTTTCATAGGTTATAGCTACAGGACAAACTCTAACTCCTTCCACTGTGTTTAGTGCAAGAATGTTGTTTTTGGCCGCATTTCCCCATCCAGTACCATCTTTATAATGACCTATGTATAAAATTTCCATCATACGTTAACATTCCTTAAATTAATAGCCATCATTCCATTGCCTACGTCATAATGCTTAATGGGAATATCTCTAGGATCTTTGTCAAGATATTCTAAAAGCAACTGCCCCTTAGTTGGAACATCATCGACCAGAACTAGAGCTTTGTGATCTTCAATAATCTTAAACTGGTCTAAGGTTTGCTGATTGCCAAAAGGCTCATCCGCACCATCTAAATAATAAATGTCAAAAGGTACAAACTCGCTGTCATCAGCAAACATCTTCGACAAACATTCTGCCGCATCGCCAACGTGAAGATTGACTTGATATTTTAGGTTTGATGAAGCAAAGTTAGAATGGGCTATATGGTTCAAGTTAATGTCACAGACATGTAGGCTTCCACCATATTCTCTGATATACTCTCCCCAAAAAAGCTCGCTCCAGCCAGACCCAAGCCTAAACTTTGTTTCCAAGGATTCAATAGCACCAACCTGAAAAACTCTGATAGGCTCTCCGTTAAATGATTTTAAAATTCCTTCAAACACCGAGTCTCGATAAGGGAAATCTCGGTATTGATCAATCTCTCTATCTATCAAAGATGCTCTTAGAATTGGATCTACC
>Ga0070750_10001042_pt1 | contig 15540 bp, 15 predicted proteins | sample VirMetDEL_Nov_24_FD_77013 | JGI IMG/M metagenome (GOLD analysis project Ga0070750, IMG submission 77013) | Aqueous microbial communities from the Delaware River and Bay under freshwater to marine salinity gradient to study organic matter... | ecosystem: Environmental > Aquatic > Marine >...
AAAACAAAAAACAAAAAAAAATCCTTAATATGTGGTTTAGTTGTTTCTTTAGTTTTAGGTGCAGGAAAAGAAGTTTACGATAATAGATTAAGCACTAAAGATACTTGTACTGATTTAATTTCAAACACGATAGGATCTACATTAGGCTTGGTAACTATTAAAATAGCAATATGAAAAAACTATTAATATTACTACTACTTCCTTTTACAGCAGTGTGTCAAGATTTTCCTGATGGAATGGTTGCTGTTGAGTTTAATGCTAGTTTTAATAAATCTAACGAGGTAGTTTGGTTATCAAAACTATCTGATTGTGAAATAGAGAGAGTTGATATAACTGCAGATTCTAGATGGTCTAAAGAATACAAGATAGTTGTTGTCCCTACCATTGTTATATTCAACAACAACGAAGAAGTAAAAAGATTTCAAGCAAATATAATGATGACTATGGAGGCTACCAAGAGTGAGGTTCAAAACTCTATAGACGAGATAGTCATGGAAGCGTTTTAAATTTAAATTATGAAACTAAGTAAAAATTTCTCTCGTGCAGAAATAGAGCACAGTAACACAGCAAAAAGATTAGGTATAAGCAATGAGATGTCGGAGAAACACTTGGAAAACATGCAAAGGCTCGTTGACAATCTTATACAGCCTCTTCGTGACTCTATTGGTCCTATTCGGATTAGTAGTGGTTATCGTTCCCCGTCACTTAATCGTGCTATTGGTGGGTCATCTCGCAGCCAACATAGTAAAGGTGAAGCTTTGGATTTGCAGTTTTGGGAAAAAGGAAAAATGAATAACAAAGTTATTTATGATTGGATATTAGATTCAGATTTAGAGTTTGATCAAATGATAAACGAGTTTGACTTTTCTTGGATACATATATCTTTAAAAAAGAATAGTAATAGAAAGCAGGTTTTAGAGGCTTACAAAGATGACGAAGGAGATACTGCTTACAAATTTGTTTAATTATGAGTAAACTATTAAATTTTTTAAGTGGAGGTGTTGTTAAACAAGTTGGGGATGTAATAGATAACCTTAGCACCTCTGAAGAAGAAAGACTAGAGGCAAAGCGTAAGATGGAAGAAGTTCTTATGCAGGCTGAGTCACAAGCACAGGAACAGGTTACTAGGCGTTGGGAGGCGGATATGAAGTCTGATAACTGGTTATCTAAGAACATTAGACCACTTATATGTATATTTTTAACTGCAATTTTTGTAGTTTTGTCAGTGTTTGATGGGAACGCAGGAGGTTTTGAAATTCAAGAGAGTTATATTCCTATATATCAAACGTTATTAATAACAGTGTATGGAGCTTACTTTGCTGGTAGGTCTATAGAAAAAATAAAAAAAAAGTAAATGAGTAATTTAAAAGGAAAATCTATATCCTCTACTTATAAAAATCTACTACAAACTTCTGTAGAGTTAACAGATGGTAAGTTAAAAGATGTGGAGACAGGGTCTGGTAACATCACTTCACTAAAAGTGTCTACAGATAAAGTTTCTGTAACCAAGTTAGGTGTAGGTACAGGATCATCAAATCCTGATGGTTTACTTCATGTTCTGTCAGTTAGTGCAGGAGCAGTAAATGCTAGTTCTTTTGCTAACCAGTTAGTTTTAGAGAACTCTTCAGATTCTGGAATGTCTATATTATCTGGATCATCAAATGCGGGTAATATTTATTTTGGAGATGTAAATAAAAATAATTCAGGTCAAATATTTTACGATCATTCTAGTGACTCTTTATCTTTTGCTACAAATGGATCTGAGAGTGTTAAAATTGATAAAGATGGAAATCTTAAAGTAAGTGGTACAGTATCTCAATCAGATGATAGATTTGAACTTGTAGAGTACTTTGAAAAAGTTCCAAGTTTAGGAATAACAGATGCTCAAGTAACTCAAGCTTCAAGTGCAACTACAGATGTTACTTTAGACGCAAAGTATGGTATTATAACAATGCATACAGTTGATTTAGCTGCTACAGATACTGTTCAGTTTACTTTTAATAATCCTCATATATATGCAGCTACATCTCAAGTTTTAGTAAGTATAATAGATTCAAATACTAATACAGCTGATAATGCTATAGTTAGCGTTATGGTTCTTGATGTAGCTGATGGTAGTTGTAAAATAAGAATTGGTACTAATGGTACTGATATTGCAAATCAAGTGTTTAAATTGTTTTTTGTAATAGATTCTTATATTACTCCTAATCAAAACTTTGTTTTAGGAGGATCTAGTTCTGGTTCTGTTCAAATAAGTAATAATTCTGGAAGACCTACTAATGGTTTTGCTGGTATTAAACTAGCTACAGGAACTACTGATAATGATTTTACTGTTTTAACCACTAGAGATGGTGAGACTGAAATGCCAGCTACTTTTGATTCTTCTGCTTGGTCATCTGTACCTTTTGGTACAGAAAATAAAATAGATTTTTCTTGTGGTATTTCTACATCAGCTACTATAACTAATTCTGCTATATGGGCTGGATTAAAACTTACAGAGGTTGGTGCTTACGCTACAGACGCAAATCAAGCTTATTTTTTATACGCTACTGATGATGATTTAGGAGCTCTAACAACTAATGGTAATCTTCATTTTGTTTATAGTGTAGGTGGAACGGATTACATAACAAACTTAGGAATAACAGTTACTGCTAGTACTATTTATAAGTTAAGAATTGTTTTTGATGAAAACAGAAAGATTAGTGTTTTTGTAAATAACGTTCAGTATGGTTTAGTTACCACTGCAACAGCAGGTGGAGGAACCCAGTCAGTGAGTACAACAAAATCTTTAGCTATGACTGACGATATAGATTTATTACCTTTTGTAGGAGTTCAAGCTTTAAGTGCAGCAGGTAGAGGTATGCAGATTGGATTTATAAAAATGTCTAGAGATTTATTTGAATAGAATACATAACAAATTTAAATTAAAGAAAAATGGAAGCAATAAACCCTATTATAAGGAAAATAACTATAGGGGATTTAAAGCAAGGTTTGACTTATCAGGTAGGTCAAAAGATGCTTGGAGGTTCACTAGAAGTCACAGCCATAATACAAGATGAGGCAGCTTGGTACAAGCATCAACAAGTAGTTTATGATGTGTATATAAAAAAAGATGGTGAAGAGTTTTCAAGACCTTGGAAAAGGTTTTTTTCTCAACCCACAGCTATAGAGTATAACACTGCAGTACTGGAAGAAGAGTACGAGGTTAAGTAAAGATTAAACGTAAATATAATCAAAAATGAAGCCAATTAAAGACATCTACTGGATAGAGGTAGAAAAAGAAACAGAAGATACTATAATGTTAAACGGTGTAGAATTGTATAGAGATACCTCTTACGATCCTATGAGGTTGGCAAGACAGTATGGTACGGTGTATAAAACACCAATGCAAGACACTAAAAAAACTGGAATACAAGAGGGTGATAAAGTTTGGTTTCATCATTTTGTAGCAACAGATACAAATTATGTTGAGCATGCTGATAAGGATAATATATATCAAGCTTTTGCAGAGCAGATATACCTTATTAAAAGAGGAGAAGATTATATTCCTGTAGGGGTATGGAATTTTATGGAGCAAGAGATGAAAGAACCAGAAAAATCTGAGTCTGGAATATTTCTAGAGACTTCAGCCTCTGAAGTAGAACTTCATGGAAAAGCAGTTATAATAAATGACTGGATGAAAGATCAGGGTGTAAGTGAGGGTGATAGAGTTATGTGGAGTGAAAACTCTGAATATGACATGGATATAGATGGACAAAAACTTCTTCGCATGCGTAACTTTGATGTCTTAGCAGTTTATGAAGGAGCAGAATAGAGATTATGCTCTTAAGACTTTAGAGAAGTTAATAGAAGCAAGTAAAGGAGCTGTAGATCTTCTTATAGAAGAAATAGGCAAACCTTTAATAGAAGAAGATGATGCTAAAAGAAGGCAAGCTATAAAAGCAAAACGAGAATGCTTTGAGGACTGTCAAGAAATTCTTTTAGGAATAAAAAACCTTGAAGATAGAATCAAGGAAGGAGAATCCTTAATAGAAGAGAAAAAAGATTTTAAAGGATCTTTTGCTGAACGGTATGCAAAAAAATGATATAATATATCTTAGCAAAGAAAGTGATGGTGAAATACTAGAGTTTGATAACTTAAAAATAGTTTTGCCTAAAAAGCCTAGATATAAAAAAGATATACTATATCATAACCTGCCTAAAAAGGAACAAAGATGGGTTAGACAGGATATACCAAAGGGGTTAACAAGGGAGAACGCTACAGATTATGTAGACTATATAGATGAAGAGTTTAGAAGAAGAAGAGATGGTTTGTGGTTTTATAACAATGGTGTTCCTACTTATATCACTGGGTCTCATTATATGTTTCTTCAGTGGGCTAAAATAGATGTTGGTTATCCTGATTACAGGGATGCTAACAGAACGTTCTTTATTTTTTGGGAAGCGTGTAAAAACGATAAAAACTCATACGGTATGTGTTTTCTTAAAAACAGACGTAGTGGTTTTTCTTACATGGCTAGTAGTGAAATAGTTAATCAAGCTACTCAAGTTTACGATAGTAACTTTGGTTTACTTTCTAAAACTGGTGCTGATGCTAAAACTATGTTTACAGATAAGGTGGTTCGTATATATAGAAACTACCCGTTCTTTTTTCAGCCCATACAAGATGGTTCTAGTAATCCACGTGTAGAGTTAGCATTTAGAGAACCTGCAAAAAAGATTACAAAAAACCAAAAGCATATAGAAAAGTCTGAAGCACTTAACTCTATAATAGATTGGAAAAATACTGCTGATAATAGTTATGATGGTATGAAGCTTAAACTTCTAGTACATGACGAGGCTGGTAAGTGGACAGGTCAAAACTCTATAAAAAAGAATTGGGGTGTAACTCAAACTTGTTTACTACTGGGTAGAAAGGTTGTAGGAAAGTGTATGATGGGTTCTACTGCTAATAAACAACAGGATGGTGGTGCAGAGTTTAAAGATATATTCTATGATTCTGATATGGGTGAAAAAGACCTTAATGGTAGAACTAAAAGTGGTTTATATAAATTATTTATACCTGCTTATGATAATCTTGAAGGTTTTATAGATGAGTATGGATATAGTGTTATAGACACTCCTGATAAGCCTGTAATGGGTATTGATGATATGTATATTGACACTGGTGCTAGAGATTACATACAGAATAGAAGAGATGCTTTAAAAGGTGATACAACAGCATTATCAGAGTTTAAACGTCAGTTTCCATTTACTGTAGAGGAAGCGTTTAGAAATGACACACAAAGTTGTATATTTGATGTCGAAAGGATTTATCAGCAGATGGATTATAACGAAGTTAATAATACTCCTACAACAAAAGGAGAGTTTGTTTGGAAAAATGGCGTACAAGACAGCGAGGTTATATGGATACCTCACAGAAAAGGTAAGTGGGAGATTACTTGGGTTCCAGAGCTTCAAAACCAAAATGTTATTACATCTAGGTATAGCAAAAAGTTCCCTGGTAAATCAGATGCTTTGGTTGCAGGATGTGACCCTTATGATCATGATACCACTACGGATGGTAGAAGGTCTGATGCTGCTGCTCATGTATTCCATAAGTTTAGTATGGCAAGTGATGCGTCTATGCAGTTTGTGTGTGAGTACATTAATAGACCTCCTAAAGCTGAGATATTTTACGAAGACATGATTAAGATGTGTGTGTTTTATGGTTGTCAGATACTGGTAGAGAATAATAAAGTAGGAATACTAAAGTATTTTGAAAACAGAGGATACTATGAGTATTTAATGGATAGACCAGATATGACGCACACAGAGTGGAGTAGAGGAAAGCAAAAGACAAAAGGAATACCTGGATCAGGTGCTGCAGTAATAAATGCTCAGGCAGAAGATATAGCAACATATATATATGACCACGTTGGTTATAATGCAGACACTGGAGAGATTGGTAGATGTTATTTTAACACGCTTTTAGATGATTGGAGTAGATTTGAAATAGATAATAGAACAAAGTACGATGCTAGTATATCTTCATCATTGGCACTTCTAGCGTCACAGAAATATATAAAACCTAAAAAAGAAATAAAAAAAACACATCCTATAGTAAAAAAATATAATGTTAAGGGGATGTATAGTAAAAGAATTAAGGCATGATGTATAATAATACAAAAGATAAGTTAAATGGCTATCCTTCTCCGTTAGCTACGAATGAAGAGAAAGCTGATATTAAGTATGGTCTTGATTACTTTAAGGCTATGTATTATGATCATAGTAAAAATTCAGATGTCTACCATAGAGATAGAAAGATAAGGTATTCTAGAAATAGAGCATACGCTGAGGGTAGTCAGGACATAGGTAAGTATAAAGACCTATTAGACGTACAAGGTGATACTGCTTATCTTAATATAGATTTTACTCCAGTATCAATAATACCAAAGTTTGTTGACGTTATAGTTAATGGTATGGTTAATCAGGAGTACGATATAAAAGCCAAATCTATAGACCCTATAGCTGCAGAAGAAAGATTAAATAAGAAAAAGCAGATGTATGCTGATATGATTACTAAAGACTTTGTAGAAGGTCTAGAAGATCAAACTGGTATACCTCTTGCTCCTAAAGGTTTTGTTGCTAAAAGCTCTGAAGAGATAGATATGTTTATGGCTATAAACTACAAACAAAATGTAGAGATAGCGTTAGAGAAGGCAATAGAATATACTTTAGATATAAACGATTACGATGAAGTTAAAAGATTAATGATTCGTGATTTAGTTGTTTTAGGCTTATGTTCTTCTAAAATTGAACTATCTCCTTCTAGGGGTGTTACAATTAGACACGTTGACCCTGCCAATCTTATTACTTCATATTCATCAAAGCCTGACTATAAAAACGTTAGGCATGCGGGTGAGATTTATTCTATGACTATAGCTGACCTTAAGCAGCAAGCTGGAGATCAGTTTAGTGAAGATGATTATCAAAAGATAGCTAAAGAGTATGCAGGTAAAAACAATAACCCTATGACTTATGGTGATAGAGCTTATTATGATAATGGTAATGAAACTTATGATTACGATAAGTTTAGTGTTAATGTTTTAGACGCTGAGTTTATTACAAGTCACTCTTTAAATTACGAGAAGAAAGAAAATAAGTTTGGTGGTTTTTCTGTAAATAAAAAACCTTCTAATTATAAGGCTCCTAAAAAATCAAAAACTAAAAGAGAAAATATAGGATCTTCAGTAAAGGTAGTTTACACTGGTAAGTATATAATAAATACAGATTATATATTTAATTATGGTATGATGGAAAACATGCCTAGATCTAAATCTAATTTATCAGAGACTAATTTATCATATATTATATATCAACCTAATCTCTATAAGATGAAGAGTAAATCTTTGGTTGATAGAATGATTCCTTTTGCTGATCAGATACAATTAGCTCACCTTAAAATACAACATGTTCTTGCGAAGGCTAGACCTAAGGGTGCAGCCTTTGAGATAGGTTCTTTAGAGAACGTATCAAAAGGTGATGGTGGTACGTTTACTCCTTTAGAGCTTCAAGAGATATACGATCAGACTGGTAATATATACTATAGACGTATAGATGATGAAGGTAATATGACGGGTGCAGTACCTATTGCTGAGTTAGAAAATGGTATAGGTAGAGATTTTGGAACTTTAATAAATGTTTATAATCATAATCTACAGATGATTCGTGATGTGACTGGTGTTAATGAAGCACGAGATGCTTCTCAACCATCTAGCGAAGCACTTGTAGGTGTTCAAAAGCTAGCTTTATTAGCATCTAATAACGCTACAAGAGATGTAAATGATGCTTACTTAAATGTTACAAAGAGAACTTCTCAGTGTATATCTATGAGAATGCAAGATCTTTTAAATTATAAAGGTTTACATAATATGTATAGCAATGTCATAGGCGACACTGCAATGCACAGTATAGATATGATGAAAAAGATGTCTATACATGAGTTTGGTATAACTCTAGAGGTTGCACCTAGTGAGGAGGAGAGACAAATGATGGAGCAAAACATTCAAGTTTCTTTAGCTCAAAAAGAACTTAGACTTGAAGATGCTATAATGATACGTTCTATTAGAAATATTAAGATGGCTAATCAGATGCTTATTCTTCGTAGAACTAAATATCAAGAAGAGCAGCAAGCTCAAGCAAGACAAGCTTCAGAGCAAAACGCTATGATGCAACAACAGTCAGCACAGCAGGCTGCACAGCTAAGACAGCAAGAAATGCAGGCTGAGGTTCAAATGGAACAAGCACGTATTCAAGCTAAGAATCAAGCAGAGATGCAGCTAAAGCAATTAGAGTTTCAACTAAAAGAACAGTTTGAACAATCTCAACACGAGAGAAGATTAAGAGAGATAGAGTTAGGTAACTTAGGTAAAGAGGGTGCTGCTTCTGTTCAAGGAGAGGTTCGCAAGGCTATTCAAGAACAGTCTGCTATGAATCAATCTCAACTTATAGAACAGAGAAAAGATCGTAGAGGACCTTTAGGCGAAGAACAAAACATATCTCAATAGTTTGATATTAATATAAAAAAAATTATATTTGCGAAATTAACATAAATTAAATATAAGACAATGGATATAAGAGAAGACTTATTAAGTAAACTTGGTGGAGAGGTTGTTCAACCACAAAACCAACAAAATATTGTAGACTTAACTGGTGATGAAAACCAACCAGCTGAGTCTCAACCTACAACGCAGGAACCTTCCAACGTTGTAGATTTAACACAAGAGAGTTCTTTAAATACTGAGGAGACTAACGTTGATGAATCTCAAGTTAGTCAACAGCAAGAGGGTGAGGAAATCAGTGATGACGAAGTTGTCTTACAATACCTTAGCGAAAAGCTTGGGCGAGACCTAACATCATTTGATGATCTTAACACGACAAATGAAGAAGCAGACTATGAAGACTTTGCTAGCGATCAGCTACGAGTTATTAATGAGTATGTTAAAAACACTGGTCGTACAGTTCAAGATTACCTAAACACTCAAACTGTTGATTTATCCAACGTGTCTGATGATGCAGTCTTAAAGGAGTATCTAAGATTAGATAATCCTAATTTAACTGAAGCTGAGTTAAATGATTACATGGCTACAACATACAAGACAGATAAGGAGGAGTATAACGAGAGACAAATGAACGCTGGTAAGGTTCAGCTCATGAAGGACGCTAAAGCTGCTAGAGACTACTTTAACGAGGTCAAAGAAGAGTATGCTATGCCTACAGAGTCAGAAGATTTTTCTGTATCCCAAGAGGATAGAGAGGAATGGATCGGCACTATGAGTGCTGAGGTTGATGACTTGGATGGTATATCATTCGCTATGAACGATCAGGGTGAAGAGTTTGTTTATCAACTTGATGATGACGCAAGGAATGAAATCAAGGGGTACAACTCAGACCTAGAAAGTTTTTTTGATCAGTATGTAGATCAGGGTGGTAACTGGGACTTTGACAAGCTCAATACAGATATGTATATCTTGAACAACATAGATAAGATTGTTCGAGGTGTCGCTAATCAGTACAGAAGCAAAGGAACAGAAAGCGTAATTAATGAGATTAAGAACCCATCATTTGCACAAGACAAGCAAGATGCACCTCAGAAGCAACAGACAACTCTTGATATGTTAAGAAAACAAATTTTAGGTTAAAAAAGAAAATTAATTACTTTATTTAAAATTATAAAAAAATGGCAACAGTAAGTTTAGGATCGAGTCCAGCAATGAACCCGACTCCTGCAAATGTGGCAGTTGCAACTACATCAAACTACGTAAACAGTGCTACTCTTTTAGCAGCAGCATCTGATGGTAGTAACTTATTAACTAAGCGTGATGTAGATGAGCAACTAGTAAAAAGATACGGTAATCAAGGGATTACTGGTCTTATGGAACTTTTAGGTTCTAAAAAAGAAACAACAGCTAACAAGTTTGAGCACTATGAAGAAACTTTCCTTCATAACTCGTTTACAGGTTCTATTACTGGAGATGATTTAACTATCGCTTCTGGAGATCGAGATGGATCTGGTAATACTGCAGTTCGTGATGGTGACCTTTTATTGGGTAACTCAGGAACTATGTTTTATGTTACTGGTCAGCATGATGATGGTTTAGCTTCTTCCCAACCAGAGGAAAGTTTTAGAATTAAAGTTGTATCAACTGGTGCAGTTGCATCAGGTGAAACTGATACTACTTTTGCTGTAGTGGGTAACGCTTACGCAGAAAGAACTGACCAACCAGGTGAGGGTATTACACCACGTGTAATTCAGTACTCTAACTCTTGTCAAATCATTAAAGAATCTTTCTCTGTTTCAGGTTCTGAAGCAACTAACGCTATCTATGTAAAAGTAGATAATCAAGAGTTTGGTTCTGGTTACTTATGGTACTTACAAGGTGAGGCTGATACTTATCAAAGATTTATGGATTACTCTGAGCTTGCAATGATTGTAGGTGTTGGCTCTTCTGTTTTAGAAGATGGTGCTACTAATGATGCTGGAGGTACAGTAACAACAACAGAAGGTCTTTTATCTTTCATGGAAAACAAAGGTCAAACTATGGATCTTGGTTCTTCTGCAATTACAATGGCTGACTTTGATGCTGCTGTAAAATCTTTAGATAAATTTAGAGGTGCAAAAGAGATGGCTCTTTACGCTGGTATAAACTTATCTTTAGATATTGATGACCTATTAGCTGCACAAGGTGCTTACGCAGCTGGTGGTGCTAACTATGGTACTTTTGCAAACAACAAAGACATGGCGTTGAACTTAGGTTTCAACTCGTTTACTCGTGGTGGTTACACTTTCCACAAGAAAACTTATGACCTATTTAACCGTCCTGACTTGTTAGGTGCAGATGGATTCAAATTCAATGGATACGGTATGTGTATTCCTATGGATAATCAAAGAGATGCACGATCAGGAGAAAGCATTCCTTCTTTACGTATGCGATATAAAGCTGCGAATGGTTACTCTCGTGAGATGGAGCACTGGTTAACTGGATCTGCGGTTCTACAAAACAGAACTAACGAGAAAGACGAGTTGCGATCTCACTACAGAACTGAACGTGGTTTTGAAGGATTTGCTCCTAACCGTTTCTTATTGTTCAAAAAATCATAATTATTAATATATAAAAAAACATAAGAAAATGGAAAAATATTTTTATTGCAGAGCTAACGCTACATTAGCAGAGGATGATGACAATGCAAATGGTTCTTGTTTAATACCAGTAAAGCACTTACTTAGTATGGGTTCTACAGCTAATGGTTCATTAGCTTTACGATTTAAACCTCGTATGAACGCTTTTAGTGATTCTGCTGATTCTGCGTCTAACAAAACAGATTCTATCACCCTAGCAGTTGCTGACAATACTCAGAAAACTGTTATAGATAGAATATTAGCTGCTATAGCTCAACCACAGATTGCTGGTTCACCAAACTTAATTAATTTGTTTGATGCTGTTGAGGCAACTGGAATTAAAGGTGTTACTGGTGCTTCAGTTGCAATAGTTGCTGCTCAAGCTTAATAGATAACAACTATTAATTATATATTACTGGGGGAGGGATTTACTCTCCCCCTTTATAAAACTTTAAGTTAATTTTAGAAAATAATTATTATGACACCAACAAAAACTCGTAAGGCTGTAACGCCTCCTACGTCTACAAAGGTTGTAGCTAAGGCTCCCGTAGTAGAGAAAAAGTTTGTTCCGAACTTTTTAAACAAACAAAAAGATTATAAACCAACAGTATACCAGCTTATATCAAAGTCTAAAAAGAAAAATGGTATGCCACAATATCCTATAGTTTCTTTAATGAAGGCTGAGGATATTATATTTGATCCTGAGACAGGAGAGAATAGAAAGATTAGATACGTTCCTGGAGAGACATCTATATATGCTGATGAGCAATCTGAGAACGCAAAAATGAGAGAGCCTATAGCTTTCAATAATGGTTATCTTTTTGTAGATCACACAAACCCTACCTTAAAAAAGTATTTAAATTTATGTAATGCTAACGGTAGCAACCCACACAGAATAAAGTCTAAATCTATTTTATTTACTGTTAAAGACGATGAGAAGTCTGCACAGCAAAAAATAGAAGAAGTGGGTAGTACTATGGAAGCTGTACAAAGTGCTCTTAAAATGCCTGTAAACGAGCTTATGGGTTACGCTAAGGTATTAGGTATAAAGATTGACAGGAGTGTTGATGAGGTTCGTTGGGATATGAAAGTTCAAGCAGAGAAGAATCCTAAAGGTTTCTTAGCTGGCATGAACGATCCTAGAACAGAGATGAAGCAAGTATTACTAATGGCTGAAGAATCTGGTATCATAGCTATGAAAGGTAAAAGTGTTACATGGTCTGCATCAGGTAACACAATATGTATACCACCAGTTGGTATAAAACCTTTAGATAAGATGGTAGATTATTGCTCTCAAGGTGAAGGAGAGCAAGTGTACGCTGAGATAGAACGTAGGCTACAAGCCCTTAATGGATAATACATTAAGACTATATATATAGAAGGGGGACTTAACGGTCTCCCTTTTTTTTGATATACGGATTTATTTCGTACTTTTGCTAGGGAATAAAATACACAATAATGACGATTGATGAAATATATAGACTGGTGCAAACCTTTGCTAATAAAGAACAGAGAGGTTTTATAAGTCCATCTGACTTCAACCTTTTAGCAAAACAAGCAGAGCTAGAGCTATACAATAAAAGACTTTCTATAATAAAAGAGAAAGCCCCTACAAAAAGATCTCAAGGATTATACGCAGAAAATTTATCTCCAGAATTAGCAAGACAAGATATAGCTACTTTTTTAACTAGATCTGATATGAATGTATTACCAGATGCAAATCCATCTCTAGGTGGATCTATATCTTTAGCTTCTGATTACATGGAGTCTTTGTTTATTAATGTAGATGAGCACCATGACATTTCAAATAATATTCCCGTAGATATTGTAGAGCCAAAAGATATACATCATATACTTAGAAGTAGTTTGGTGAAACCATCTATAGAGTATCCTATAGCTTTACTTGGATCAGGAGGTGATAAACTAAAAGTATTTAGCATATTTCCTGAGACTATAAAAAAAGTTATAGCTTATCATTATAGAAACACTAACACTCCAAAATGGGGTTACGTCACTGTAGCAGGTAAGCCTGTTCACGATTCTTCATCATCAAATGAATTTCAAATATCTAGCAGGTGTCATGGAGAGATTGTAGTAAAAATATTAGAGTATTTAGGAGTTTCAATTAGAGAGGCTGATGTTGTTCAGTACGCACAGGCTAGTGAATTAAAAGCAGATAGTTAATTATGGCAATAGATTACACAAGTATAGACGAGGTCGTAAATGACTTTCAATTAATGATGGATGACACGTCTTATGATAAAGATGCAAACGTCTATCAGTTAAGATTATTGGCACTTCAAGGATTAAGAGAGTTAAAGTTTGATGCAGAGCAAGAGGTTAAGACAAGTACTAATACTGTAACTTCTAGTCTTGGAATAGGTTTCCCTGAGGATTTTGTTAAAATGCTAAGAATAGGTTATAAAAACAGTGCTGATGAATTTGTTTCTTTAGGTTATAAATCTGACTTATCTTTAAGTGCTAGCGTAAAACCTCAGATAAGTGAAGACCCTTATGACGAGAATAATCCTTACTACCATACAGACATGGGTAGAAAATATGGTGTAGGTGGTGGACAAAACGCTTTAGGATATTACAGGTTAAATAGAAATGACAATACTATAAACTTTTCTTCAGACCTTGTTGGTAAAACAGTATTTATGGAATACATTTCTGATGGTATAGGCTCTACGCAGCCAAGAGATCATGTTATTCAGCTTAACTTTAATAATTCTTCAACTACTACCCCTGGTGCAATTGTCTCTGGATCTGTATTAAAAATACCACGACCTGATTCTGTAGATAAAAGTTTTTCATATATCTTTACAACTTCCACTTCACTTAGTAAATTCTTTATTCAAATTGGAGCAAATGATAGTGCTTCTGTTATAGCAGAAAAATTCTCTACTGCAATAAATGAAGGTTATCCTAATTTACAGATAGAACCTGCTGATACTAGAATAAAAGCATCTCAAAATGAAAATTCAAACGCAGTTACTTTAACATATAAAAATATAACTGCAGATCCTCTTTCTCTCAATAACACAAACTTTACTTCTAATACAGATCAAACTGTAGGAGAGAATACAGGTGTTGAAATATTAACTTCACCAATTGAACTTATTCAAAAAGGTGTTATAGGATCAGGACCTAGAGTTCACAAATTTTGTGAGGAGGCTCTGCGTTGTTATATGTATTACAAGTACATTCAAAGAAAACGTGGCGTTCCTGCTAACGAAAAACAAATGGCTAAGAGAGCTTACTACAACGAAAAAAGATTAGCTAGAGCTAGAATGATGAACTTTAATAAAGAAGCTGCTATGCAGATCTCTAGAAAAGCGTTTAAGCAATCTCCTAAGATATAATTTACAATGGCACAAGATAAAAAAGTTTTTACGGGTGGGATGGATAAAGATTCTGATCCTCGCCTTATCAAGCAAGGTGATTACAGAGACGCTTTAAACATAAGAAGTGTATCATCATCAGATTCTACAACAGGTTCTGTTGAAAACATAGAGGGTAACACTTTAGTAGATTATAATTTTATTACTGAGAACAATCAGTATATGAATGTAGAATCAGTCGTAGGCGTTAACGGTACAGACGTTCTTATAGACGATGTTCAACCTGATCTTATAAACTTATCTCAAACTGTAATTTTTTCAGGAATGGAATCATTAGATTTTCCATCCAGTTTTACAATTGGTTACACTAGTTCTAGTGATTCTGATCCTACTTATATTAATACCTCTTACACTTCTTGGTTTGGAAATAATCAATTTACCTCTACTTCAAACACACTTTATGATCTATTTGGACCAGGAGGGTCTTTTTCTTCTTTTAACGTAATAGATCATAATACAGGTCTTATTTTAAATATAAGTGCTTCAGTAGATTTTTTACCTGATGATTTATTTGATGGTTCAAATGAATTTGCAGTAACTTTTACATCTAATCAACCTGGAGGTGTATTCAATATAGTTATAAGGTCTGGATTAAACTCTCCTTATAACTCAGATTATGGTTCAGGAGCATATTTTTTAGATGAAGAATATACTGATGATATTTCAAATTATTACGTTGGAAATCATACTATAATTAATAGTTTTATCGGGTTTTCGCAATCTGATAACGATACCAATGTAGATGATGAAGGGACTGTATTTGGTTCTGGCCCTGGAGTAACTGTTATAGGAGGGGGTATAATAGACTTGGTTATTGAAGGAGAACAACCAGAAACTTATCCTGGTGATCCTGAGATTACTAATCCTAATACAGATGAAGTTACAACTGGTGGTGTTAATATATATACTTACGGTATAACTGGCGGAGATGGTACCTCTGGTGATGATTATGTTATATTAGAATTTTTTGATTTA
>Ga0070750_10001045_pt1 | contig 15518 bp, 16 predicted proteins | sample VirMetDEL_Nov_24_FD_77013 | JGI IMG/M metagenome (GOLD analysis project Ga0070750, IMG submission 77013) | Aqueous microbial communities from the Delaware River and Bay under freshwater to marine salinity gradient to study organic matter... | ecosystem: Environmental > Aquatic > Marine >...
CCTCCACGCCTACACTCCTTCCCCCCTACGCGCCTACACGCCTACACCCCCACACGCCTCCCCCCCTCCCCGCCTACACGCCTACCCGCCTACACGCCTACACGCCTACACGCCTATAATTTAATACCTACACCGCAGCAACACCCTAATTACTTTTAAATGTGGGGGTATATTTGGGGGTATATTTTAATTATAACCCTATGGTAATTATTATATTTCAATGGCTTATCACGCGGATGTGGATCCTTATATAGAACCACATCCACAAGTATGCAGTATGTTACATGCATGTAGTGTGATATTAATACATCATATATATGTGGTATATATGCCATAGTATGTAACGTATGCCGTACGGGAAAATATCAAAGTAACGAAAACGTGACAATATTTAAAATTTTGGAGCAAAAACATTACACACAGGTCGCCGTCCCCAAGTCAGGGCGAAAAGTCTCAACCTGTAAAAGATAAACAGCAATTCTTTACCAAAATTTTTTAAATAAAATTTAGTAAACAGTAATTCTTTACTATTCCTTTATTCTCCACTTTTTAACTTTTTCCGGCGGGTAGTATGTGAGTGAATCGTCATCAAGGATGTAAATCGGGACACTTCTCCCAAGTTTTATAGATACGTATCTAAGCTCTAGTTCCCCGTCGTCGGTTATAGCTTCTAATAGCACCGCTTCAGGGGGTGTCGAGGTGTTCCAACCACCTGTTAGTAATCTGTCCAACATCTTACTACCCCTCCTTCGGTGTGAAAAATTGCTTGCCGTTGCGTTTTTCTATTGGTTGTTTTTGAGAATGAGCGACATGAATAACACCATTTATTCTTATTACTTTTCTCCAACCATCCCCTGAAAATTCCCAGCCATCACAGTTTCTATCCCCAACTTTTGGCTTAAATATATCTAGGCTGTCAGGGTGTATGTAAAAATCATCTAACATATAATGATTACCCGTTAAATAGTCCTCCGGCTTTCTATCTGGATAAACAAACTCTAACGTAGTATATCCATCAGGCTGTATTTCCCCTCCGTGACGGTCTGTAAATCTTATTTCGAACTCCCTACACATGTACGCTGCGATTAGTGGGTCATCATAATAGTATTTAGTCATCTTACTAACCCCTCAATTTCTTATTATTTTCAGTATTTCCTCAGCCACCTTGGTGTCACGGTGCATCATACAGACTTCTTCTATTTTATGTAGTCTTGAATTTCTATGTATTCTTTTTTCCACTCGGTTATCCGCCCTACACTCCGCACACATTTTGTACTTTGTGTTATGGCTATTGTTACAACCCCTCTTGCTACACGTTTTCACTATTGACCTTCTCTAAATATTTTAATTATCACAGGAAAGAGGTCTTCCAACAGGTGCAACATAGCTTCGGCGTAAACTCGTATCTCATACTGAGCGTGTTCGTGTGAACGAAGTTCTATGAACTTTAAGGCGTTAAGTAGGTTCATCGTAGCGAACATATTGCTGTAAGTTGCAAACGGTAAACCTCCACGTGCTAGCTCTCTTGGCCACCCTCTGCTAATCAGTTCGTGATAGTTCTCGAAACACGCTTGACAGTTAGCTTTATAAAGACCTTGTTCGTATCTCAGATTTTCTTCCTGTTCCTCGGTTAACTGTCCACCGAATTCACGCATTTGTTTGTTGTCTTTAGACTGTACGCCTATTTTATCTATATCCGGAACGTAGAATAGGTCCGGAAGTTCTTTATAACGTGCAGATATCTCATTGTAGGATTGAGTTCTATGACGGTGCCACTGTCTGAACACGAACACAGGAGCTTTTATCTCGAAAGATACTGTCGCAGCTTCAAAAGGTGTTGTGTGTCGGTTCTTCCACAGGTATCGAAGTAGCTTCTCGTCCCCCGACTTGTCGTCACCCGCTCTCCACGCTGCGTCATACGAGTTACGTGCGGCCCTAACTACAGATAGGTCGTTACCCATAGAGTCAACTAAACGGACTAAGCCGTGATCTAATACTTTAATTTCTTTCATCGCTAAATACATAATTTATTCTCCTATGTTAATTAGGCGATGAGAAGGTTGCCGATATCCCACCGCCTAATACCCTAATGGGATTCTTAATGTGTTTATTGGTTATTTTTATGTTCATCACCCATTTCACACTTTCTCCTTTTTACCTTGATAAAATTTAACGTCATATCTTTTGGTTATAGTCACAGGACGTTGAGGGTATTTGGCTTCCGATGTAATCCATTTTTCAATTACGAACCTGCAATTTCTACCTTTTGCGTCTACGCCCTCGTCACCAGGTCTACCTTTGAACCAATCTGTCCACTTGTCATCAACTAGCCCAAGGTCATCAACTTTAACTTTGAACACTTGCCGCATGTAGTCTATTTCTTTTCCACGTAGTCTGATTCTGTGCATTACTTATCCTTAACGAATTTACCATTAACCATTTTCCCTGTACGTTTACTTATAACGTCGTAAACGATTTGAAGACATGCTTCAAAGTCAATTTTGTACATTTGGCAAAGGATTATAAGGGTTACGGTCACGTCACCGATACCATCTATAACTTCAGCGATATCGTTATTCTTAATCGCCAACCTTAGTTCATCAACTTCCTCTTGCGTTTTCTCGAACTGCGACTCGGGTGTAGCTTTGTCAAGTATACCCTTTTCGTCAGCCCATTTTATTATTTTTTGCTCTAAGTTTTTAAAATTAGTCATAGTAAGTTCTCCTCCAAAGATTAATAGAACTTAGAACTTACAATCGATAGACAATCTTGTAAAGAACTTTTTAAAAGATTTACAAGTAGTGAAAAATTTTGTAATATTATATTGACAAGTAAAACTCAAATCTATCTAGGTTTTATGATAAGATATAGAAGATATGAAACACCGGAGGAGATGGCTACAGTTATATATAACTACTTTAAGTCAACATCCTTGAAGGAAAGGACTATAACGGGGTTAGCCCTTTATTTAGGTGTATCTAAGGTTACTTTATTGACGTACAAAAAGCGTAAAGGTTTTGAGGACTTGGTGGATTGGGCGTATACTATGGTAGAGAACGCATATGAGTTAGACCTGCGGAAATACGGGGGTTCAGCTAACATATTCGCTCTACGTCAGTTCGGTTGGTCGGATAAACAAGAGATATCACTAGTTGGTGATCCTGATAAACCTATTGTAAGTAAGATAGTACGTGAAGTTATAAATATAACCCCTTCTGAGAAATATGCAGACGACAAGCCGGCTATAGAGTTACATGAAGATATGAATTACAACGATATGGTAGATGTTTCAGATAGGGAGTTAGATAAAATCGTGGATGACCTATAATGACACAACTAAACATCCAGACACCCAGATGGGCTTTACCTTTACTTAATCCTATGCGTTATAAGGGTGCATACGGAGGGAGGGGGTGCGTACATCCAGATACCCCTATTGATACCCCAAGCGGTCAGATTAAAGTTAAGGACTATAAAGGCGGTGAGGTCTATAGTTATTTCAAAGGTGAGAAAATAACTTCATATGCAACCCCTGCTAAATCTTACAGAGAATCGCAGCTTTGGTTAGTTATACTTACCAATAAGAAAAGGATTATCGTCACTGATGAACATAAGTTTTTAACACCTGACGGTTATTTGAAGTTAAGAGAGTTGGGTCGAGGTAAAACTGTAATATGTTTTGACGAAGGTACTTTTAAAAAGGTCGTAATAAAGGAAATAAGGTCTCAAAGTAAAGGGATATATTACGATTTACATGTTCCTTACTATAACAACTACCTTTCTGACGGTATAGTTAATCATAACTCAGGTAAATCACACTTCTTCGCCGAGATGTTAGTAGAGCGTCACGTTATGGAGCCTAATACTAACAGTGTGTGTATTCGTGAGATACAAAAATCATTGAAGCTGTCAGCCAAGAAGCTTATCGAGGATAAAATAAGGGCCCTTGGCGTACAGGATATGTTTAAAATAACTCAGACCGAGATAACGTCCAAGATTGGACACGGTATGATAATCTTCCAAGGTATGCAAGACCACACCGCAGATAGTATTAAGTCTTTGGAAGGTTTTGATGTTGCTTGGTGCGAAGAAGCACAGACTATGTCGAAACGTTCATTACAGTTACTTAGACCTACTATCCGTAAGGAAGGTTCGGAGATATGGTTTTCATGGAACCCCGATCAACCCACTGACCCGGTTGACGAGTTCTTTAGGGGTGAGCATCCTCCCGAAGATTCGGTGGCAGTTATGGTTAACTACGATAAGAATCCGTTCTTACCTAAAACTCTTTATTTAGAGATGCTTTCAGATATGCAAAGAGATGCAGATACTTTTGCTCACGTATGGGAAGGCGGGTACAACCAAAGGACTGATTCATTAGTTTTAGGCGGCAAGTGGGAGATAGATGAGTTTGAACCACGTAGAACATGGGAAAGACCGTATTTCGGAGTGGACTGGGGTTTCTCTAAAGACCCGTTAGCGGTTGTTAAGATGTGGTTTTACCATGACACACTCTATATTGAAGACGAGCTTTACAGTATAGGTGTCGAGTTAGACACATTAGGTAGCTTTTTAGATAGGATAAAAGGTACAAGGAAACATACACTTAGAGCGGATAGCTCAAGACCTGAGACCATAAGTCACGTTAAGAATATGGGCTTCAACATTACAGGCGTACCTAAGTGGAAAAATATGGTCGAGGACGGAGTCGCTTGGCTTAGAGGTTTAAACTCAATAGTGGTTCATCCTAGATGTGTTAATACTATCAGAGAGTTAAGACTGTATTCTTATAAAATATGTAAGATGACAGGTGACATACTTCCTGATATACTAGATGAAAACAATCACGCTATGGATGCCATAAGATACGGTATGGACCCTTTAATACGGGCAAGGAAACAATATAACATAAGAGTTTTATAACATGTTCTCGTTCACCAGAAAAAATAAAAAATTAGAAGATAAGTCTAAAACCCCTCTTGAGGTTAAGAGTCAGTCAACAAGACAGACCTTCTCTCATATTTTAAACAGCGGCTCACCTTTTGAACCTATCATATCGGCTAGAAAGGCGTTAAGTTACTATGATATGGTAGCCCCTGTAGCAACTGCGGTAGATATGATAAACGATGAGTTTAAGACTCTAACTTTAGCTACTCAAGACGCCACAGGCTCAATAACTAAGGAGAAGACATCGTTACTAGAGTTTTTAAAACAACCTAACGACGATATGGTACAAGTTGACTTCTTGGAGAACTTAGGTAACTTTTTTCTTGTAACTAATGAAGTTTTCTTAGTTGCTACAGGTAGACCGGACAGAGAACCTGCTGAAGTTTTCGTTAAGTCACCAGAGAACGTAGACGTTAGGATAGATTCTTTCGGTATGATAGATAGGTTTACACTAAGAGAAGATCATAAGATAGTTGAATACTTTTATCGTGATGACAGCACGTATAGGTTTTATAATAAAGATAAAACTGCGGAGATATGGCAAATAAAGGGGTTTTCTACTCGCAGGAGTTATCGGGGTAAAAGCAAATTAAGCGCAGTGAGATTACAAGTAGAACAGTTCATAGCTAGTGCGAGGCATAACCTTAGTGTGATACACACGGGCGTTAGAGCTTCAGGTGCATTTACGGTTGAAGATTCTTTGACTGATGAGCAGTTCGATAGATTACGCAATCAGATACAACAAAATCAATCAGGTGAAGACAACGCAGGTAAGTCGATAATACTTGAATCAGGTATGGGTTTCAAGGAGATGAGCTTTAACCCTAAAGATATGGACTTCGGTAGGTTAACTCGTGAGACCGAGCAAGCTGTTTTCAAAAGATATAGAATACCTCTTGCGTTAGTTACAACTGACCAGATGGCTGAGTCGACTATGGAGATTTCGGCACTAATGCTATATGATAATTGCGTGATACCTCTGTCTAAAAGATTATTTGCAGAAGTGGGTAAATTCTTAGGTCCAAGATTCGGTATGGCTGACGATGAGAAGATAGTTCCATACATAGATGATATAACGGCACTACAGATAAGAAGGGTTAAAGAGGTTAAAAATAAGAAGGAGATAGGTGTGTTCACAACAGATGAGATACGTGCACCTATGGGCGCAGAACCTTTACCTAACGGTGACGGTGAACCATTATTAGTCCCTCAGAACTTAACACCTATTGATAGGTTAATTAATCCACCTGAGCCGGTTGACATAGGTACAGGTCAGGTTGGCCAAGATAATAGGCAACCTGAAGGTGATGAGGATATGGAGTCAGACACATATACGGACGATCAACGTATGAAGATGACACGTAATAACTTTGTCACTATTTTGAAAGCTCAGATGGATAACAAAGGTCAGAGGCTTTATAACGATAAGGAAATTGAAGAGATAGCAGATAGAGAAGGGTTTTAATGGTAACTTACAAAGAAGAGTTGGCGTTAAAGATAAAGCTAGAGCAACGCCTTAAACCTAAGATAAAAAGATTATTGCGTCAGATAGGTGAGGAGACGATAGTTGTATGGCAAGCTACTGGGCGTACACCTAATATGGTTATATATCATGACGAAATAGTCTCACTCCTTCGTGAACATTACCGTGCAGTAAATAAAGCGTTTAGACCCGTTGTCACCGATAGATTCAAAAGCGGGAGATTCGACCTAGAGTTAAAACAAGTATTTGAACAGTTACCTCAAGACGAGGAGGACTCATCATCTATAGCGGCGGCATTATTGTTCTTAACCGCTTTAAATAAAGCTAACAGTGACTTTGTAGGGTATTCTAATTCACACAGCGAACAACAAGCCACACATATTCTAAACACCACAACTAAAGATATAAATAAGATATTAGATACTCAGACTATACGTATGTCGATAGAAGATACGAGTAGGGCCGACGCAGCTAAAGAGGCACGTAAAAAGTTTTTCGGAGATATTAACGATAGGGTGGATACGATAGCTGTTACAGAGACACAGGGTCCCGCAGAAGAGTCTAAACTCTTACATGTATTAGCTCTAACTTACTTACTAACACCATCAGGTGAGGCTCAGGTTAGACCTGTAAAAACATGGAGAACTATTATAGATAATGTAACCAGACCTTCGCATGTCGCAGCAGATGGTCAGGAGCGTTATGTTGACGAACCTTTCCTAGTTGGAGGTCAACAACTGAGGGTTCCAGGCGACACAGCGTTAGGTGCAACGGCTGAGAATATAATCCATTGTCGTTGTTCGGCTGAATATGTCTTAGATTAATGGTTGCAGGGGTGGGATTTGAACCCACGACCTAATGGGCATGAACCATTCGAGCTGACCAAACTGCTCCACCCTGCAATATTTATACAATAATCTTATAAATCAGATGTTTTGTCAAATAAATTATACTTTTTTGTTACAAAAGTGTTTATTTTATTTGACAAATAAGGTATCCTTATATGTAACTGTGAGGGTAACATGACAAATAATACGAATTATAAGCAAATATCAAATGCTTTTGAAGTTAAAGAACTTGAGTCTGATGAGAAGTTTTTACACATAGAAGGTTGGGCTTCCACGTTCGGTAATCTCGATAGGGATAACGACATAGTATCTAAGGGTGCTTTCACAAACACCTTAACTAAACGTAAACCTAAATTACTTTATCAACACAGAATGGATCAGCCGATAGGTGTCATCGACCAAGCTTATGAGACAAACGAAGGTTTATATATTAAAGGTCGCTTACCTAAAGACAATTCAATGGTTAAAGACATTATGCCTTTGTTGAAGATGGGTGCACTTAGTGATTTTTCAGTAGGTTTCAATGTAGTTGAAGCTGACACTTCTCCTGATGGAGTAAGGACTATAAAAGAAATAGACTTATGGGAAGTGTCGATTGTAACTATTCCGGCTAACGCTGATGCTAATATTACGGGTGTAAAGAAAAAAGATGAGATAGAGGAAAAGATGATTGACGTTCAAAAAGCGGAATCAATTACTACCAAAAGAGAATTTGAAAAGGCGTTGAGAGAAACGGGAATGTTCACAAGAAAAGCATCCGAGATTCTTACTAAGCGTTTTACAGAAGATGATAAACAGGGTGAGCCTGTTGACCTAAGCAAACAGGGTGAGCCTGTTAGCGAAGAAAAGCAGGGTGACCCTGCAAGTGATGATAGTTTTATCAAAGCTATTGAAGAATTTAAAAAATCATTAAAAAAGGAAGATTAAAATGTCCGAAGAAAATAAAGAAGCAAGTTTTGATGCTGCCAAGGCTCTTAATGAGATACGTCAACTTCAAGATGACAACTCGGCTGAGACAAAAGGTAAGATTGAGAAACTTGAAAAAGAATTAACCGATAAATTTGAGGCATCTCAAAAAGATTTCTTAGATGAGCAAGCTGAACGTAAAAAATTAGAGTCAGTTGTTGATGCTGTTAAGAAAGATTATGATGAGCTTTATAAAAAGTCAACTAGACTTGGTTCTGGTTCAGAAGATAAACTTGCTAACAGTCAGTATCATAAAGAGTTGGCTAAATATATCCGTAAGGGTGTAACTCCGTCTAGTGAAGCGATTGAAGAAATTGCTAATCTTTATGTGGAAAAAGCTCTCGACGACACTGACACAAGAGCGATTGAGAACGCAAAGTATCAGATGATAGATGAGCAAGGTGATAGCCAAGGTAAAGGTTTTTATATGCTTAACGAACTTAAGACTATGAGAACTCAGAATAACCCAGATGGTGGTTATTTAACTCAGCCTGATCGTAGGACAGATGTTTCTGTTTCAAGAGAGTTTGAAACTTCTCCTATGAGGTCTGTAGCTAACATAATTACTACAGGTACTAATGAAGTTGAAATCCCTATTGACGATAATGAGTCTACTTCCGGCGGATGGGTAGGTGAAGAGGGTACAATCTCTAACACTGACCAAGCTAAAGTAGGTCTATTGAAAATAGCAGTTCATGAGCAGTATGCACAGCCATTGGTTACTCAGAAAATGTTAGATGATTCTTATGTTAATGTGGAAGAGTGGTTGTCTAATAAGACTAATGACATTCTTACTCGTACTGAGAATACGGCCTTTGTAACCGGTAACGGTTCGCAGAAACCAAAAGGTATCATGTCTTATGACGCTTGGTCGGTTAACGGTACATACGAAAGAGGTAAAATTGAGCAAATTAACTCAGGTACTTCTGCCACAATTACCGCTGACGGTCTGATAACTCTTCAAAACTCTTTGAAAGAAACTTATCAAGCTCGCTCAGTGTTCATGATGAAGCGTTCGAGTTTCGGAGCTATCTCTAAGCTTAAAGATGGTACAGGTGCGTATTTGTTGAACCCTATGGGTATCCCTCAAGGTTTCACTATGACACTATTAGGTAAGCCTGTGATTTTCGCTGATGATATTGCTGCCACTGCGGCTGATTCATTATCGGTAGCTTACGGTGACTTCTCTGTGGGTTACACTATCGTAGATAGAATGGGTATACGTGTCCTTAGAGATGAGTATACGTCTAAACCATATGTTAAGTTCTACACAACTAAACGTGTTGGCGGTGCGGTAACTAACTACGAGGCTTACAAGATTCTTAAGCTTGCGGCTTAATTGATTAAGATACTAGGGGAAACCCTAGTATCGTTTTTGAATATTAAAATAAGGAATAAAATCATGGCAGTAAAAGATATCAGAAGTGATTTACTAGCTAAAAGTGCTTTCGATGTTCAGGCAATATCAACTGATACCACTACTACAGGTGCTATCATAGATACTGCTGATTTTGATAGCGGAGTTATGTTTACTCTAATTTGCAGTGCGTATACTGACGGCACATATACACCTTTAATTGAAGAAGGTGATGCGGCTAACCTAAGTGACGCTTCTGCGGTGGCAGACGCTAACTTAGTTGGCACAGAAGCAGGGGCGGCGTTAAGTGCTGCATCTGCCGAGGGAGCTAATCTGAACACTATTGGTGTTGTAGGTACTAAAAGGTATATTCGTTTAAGTATAGTTTCAACTAGCACAAGTTCAGGTGCTACGGTTGGGGCGATATTCCACGGATGTCCTGAGATATTACCAGATGCGAATCTTTCCTCTTAATTAAAACATAGGGGGTGGAGATACCCCCTTTTTACTTATAGGATAAACTTATGGCAGTAAAAACAATAAAAACAGGTGGTTTAGCTATCGATTGTAGGACTAATATTTACTTCAGGAGTGGCGAAACACTTGAAGTAGGTGACAAACCTGCGGTTGGTTTTTCAGGTTTAACACAAGCTAATTTAGATAGATTGGTTGAGTTAAATTTAGCTAAAGAAGTTTCAGGCGAGGAAGATGAAGTTGTAACAGAGAACACAGTTAATGCTGAGGAAGAAGTTATAACTGAAGATATAGATGAACCTGAATATAAATCTTTCACTAAAAAGAAAGATTTAGACAACTATGCTAAGGAAAAATACGGCATAGAGTTAGATAGACGTTTAACTCTAGCTGATATGGTTAAACAATTAGAAAATGAATTAGCAGAGGATGAAATATAATGGCTAACAATAATGTAGATAACTATTTCGAGACACCTGAGAGTGGTTCGGATAATAAGTTGGTGATCGGAGGTTCTTTTGAGCGCACAGGTCGCCAAGTTGTTGTACCAATTTGCGGTAACGCAAAAGTGGGCGCAACGGCAGGTTGGGTTATAACTGGCTCAACAGATATAGCTCACGCTACCTTACCTGCCTCACAAACGGCCTCAACATTAATCGTACCTATAACCGGTTTGGAGATTGGTGACACTTTAACAGGTGTTTCGATAATGGGTCAAATTGAGTCAGGTGGTAACACCGCAACGTTGTCATTATCAGTTAGGAAGCTAACTAATGTGGCGGCGGGCAACACAGATGCAGAACTGGATAACGATGCTACAGGTAACATCTCCGCCGATACGGTGATTAGTTCAGCTAACTTAGCTGTAACAGGTTTAAGTGAGACTTTAGCTGAGGGTGAAACGGTTTACGCTTTACTAACGGGCACAACGGCAGCTTCAACGGACATAGATCTGACAGGTATGCTTATAACAGTTACACGTTCTTAAATATAGTAGGTCACAACTTGTGACCTACTCTTTTCAGGTTAATTATGTCTACTCAGAAGTTAATTGAAAACTTATCGTCAGATGCGGGCACAGATATCATAGGTGATTGGAAACTTCATTATGGTGGTGAAGGTGACTTTTGGGTTTGGGGTAACTTAGGTGGCGGAACGGTATATCTACAGGCAACTTTAGATGAAAGTTTATCTCCCTTACCAATAGCGACAATATGTGGTTGTGAATCTTCCGATGCTTCTACCACTGTCGCAAATGTATCGAAGTTTTACCTCGCTTCGGAAACTAAAATACGAGCAGTTCTTTTAAACACCACATCTTCTTCAAGCGGCGTTAATGTGAGGATAAATACATAATATGGAATGCAGTAGCTCAGGGATTTCTTCTACAGATTACGTTAAGAGTAAGATATCTAAGTTAAATAGCTCAACAACAAATCTAAGTGCTAGTAATAGTTATACGTTTACCGGTGATTGGGAAAAAACTTCACACCCAGATGCGATGGTAAATCTATATGCCGACCAAGTGTGTACGCTGAGGTTTCAATTTTCACACGATGGTGCAACTGTTCATTCAACGCTAACAAAACTAACCACCGCAAATATTAACGAGTTTAGCACATTTGTAAAAGGTGCTAGATATTTTAGAGCAGTGGTGACGACTGACTCACTAACAACTACTACATTTACGCTACAAACGCAATATGGAATTTTCAGAGCAGGTAACGCCCCTGCTAATCTAAATTTAGGTTTAGATGCGGACGCTTTAAATGTTAGACCTACATCCTTTCAGGATGAGGTAAGGATCGGTAGAAGACCTGGTATAAGTGGTTGGACTAAGTTCGGATATAGAGAGGGATTAACCGCTTCAGGTGGTGAGCAGACCATTTGGGCGGCAACCGGTAATTACATCCCTCCCACCACTGCTCAAACGTATACTATTACCTATAATTCGACAACTGACGGCGCAGGCGGCAGTGCAACGGGGGCAGTAGACTTGACTTTTTTCGATTTGGATGAAAACGGTTTCCCTGCGGTAAGATCACACACGTTAGGTAGTAGTGGGAACGATACAACATCTTTTAGCGGGTTGGGGATAAATAGAATTACAGTTAGTGTAACAGGTGCAGCAAAAACCAACGTAAACAACATTATAATAACGCACACGACAAGTGGCAATACGATGGCGGTAGTACCCGCCCCAAATGTAACGGGGGCTTATAGTGGTGTGACGCAGCAAGCTATATATCATGTTGGGTCAAATCATGTTGGGATAGCAAAGTTCATATGGTATAGGGTTAATAAAATCAGTGGTGGAAATCCTAAAGTTGTTTTAAAGGGATACGTGTATAATAGAAATATTGACAGTTATTTTGAAGTATATAGGGACGAGCTAGATACACAAGATAATACCACACAAATAATTGAAGACCCTATAGGTTTTGCGTTAAGCGCAGGTGATGTGTTATTTTTTGTAGCGGACACGGATACTAACAACACAAACGTGCAGCTAAGGTTTAGTTTAAACGACTATCAGAATAGTTAAGCTTCCTTTTTTATCATATAAGTGATACAATAGGTATTAAAACGATATTTTAGGTTTCAGATGTCTTGTGAAGGAATAGGTACGCACAGCTTTTGCGTTAAAAAAGGTAGTAGGACTCCTACTACGTGGGTTTTCTATACGGACAGAACAAAGACAGTTAAATATAGTCTCTCCGCATATGATACTGCGGAGCTACTAGCTTATGATAAGCGAGGTGGCACGCTATTATTTACAGAGACAGGGACAATAACTCAAGGTACAAGCACTATTGAGATGATAATTTCCAAGGCGAACACTTCATCATTAGTTAATGACGGTGCTTTTTATAATTTTAAACTTTCGGCAAGTGGTGACTCGACGTTAGACTGGATACCTGTTGAGGGTTTTATTGATTTCATAGATTAGGTTTAACATGGCTAGTGATGTAGTTATACAGGTTTCGGGTGGTATTACGGTTGAAGAAACCAGTAGTACCGTTGATGTGACCGTCGGTGGTTTCAATAACTCCACAACTGGTGTAGATTACGCTGTAGCCGGAGCATATCAGGACGGTAAGAAGCAAACTTTTAATCCAGATTCAACTAACGCAGGTATAAATGTTGGCGAAGTTGCGGGGAATCCTTCGGCTTTAGCTGATGGTGATGTTTGGGTAAATACTTCATCTAATCAGATTTTCGCAAGGATTAACGGTGCGAACGTTGACCTCGGTGCGGGTGCAGCTGGTGGCGACAACTGGAGCGACGCAGTAGATGCTGACATAGTTCCTGATGTTGACGGCACAAGGGATTTAGGTGCAACAGGTACGAGGTTTGCGGAAACATACACAGATGCGTTAGATGTTACGAATAATATAACTGTTGGTGGAACTGTTGACGGTAGAGATATCGCTACTGATGGAACTAAGCTTGACGGAATTGAGTCAGGGGCCACAGGGGACCAGACAACTGAGGAGATACAGGACGCAGCTTGGGGTGGAACCACATTAGGTGGCACGCAGACGTTAATCACAGTGACATATCAAGATGTTACTAATGATGTTGATTTTGTGGTTGATAATGACCTTGCTAATTATGACAACACTAATTCATCGTTTATAAGTGATATAACTGGTGAGAACTTATCAAGTCTTTCTGATGTAACTATAACCACGATAGCGTCAGGTGAGTTATTAAAATGGAACGGTTCGGCATGGGTTAATAACACGATAGCTGAAGCAGGTCTAGCTACGTCGGCACAAGGAGCCTTAGCTGATTCAGCTTTACAATCTGGCGATAATATTTCAGGCTTAACGAATGACGCAGGTTACATCACTGCCACACTAACGAACGAACAAGTGCAAGATATTGTGGGTGGCATGGTTACAGGTAACACCGAAACATTGATTACCGTAACCTATCAGGATCTGGACGGCACTTTGGATTTCGTTGTTGACGAAGCTTCAATAAATCACGATGCTTTAACTAATTTCGTAGCCAACGAACACATAGATTGGACTTCTACGAGTTCAAACTTTAATACCTCTGGAAGTATAACCGGAACAGGTGTTGTTGACTTTGGAGGCGCAACTAGTTTTGAATTACCAAGCGGAACGACTGTTACAACTAACGCTACAGGTGAAATAGCGTTAGACACCAATGGTAATGGTTCAACTATAACCACGGGTGTTTTACAGGTTTTCGACGGAACACAGAACACGTATGTTGTTTCAACAACTAATTATCCTACAAGTGATAACGATGTACCTGCGTATGATAGTGGAACAAATTCGGTCATATGGCAAGCACAATCCGGTGCAGGTGGTGGAATAAGTAACGTCGTTGAGGACACAACACCTCAACTTGGTGGACAGTTAGACGTTAACGGTAACGCTATAGGTGATGGCACTAATGAGCTATTAACGTTCACGGAGGACGCTTCGGCGGTTAACCACGTTAATATTGAGAATGAAGCTACAGGTGGTGGTCCTATTATATCTTCAACAGGTGACGACGCTAATGTTGAGTTGAACATATCGACTAAAGGTACGGCTGATATTAACTTGAACGATAATGTTAGTGTTACGGGCAATATAGCGGTAACTGGTACAGTGGACGGTAGGGATGTCGCTACGGACGGAACTAAGCTTGATGGTATTGAGTCAGGTGCTACTGCGGATCAGACTGAGGAAGAGATACAAGATTTTGCTTGGAATGTTTTAACTGGGACGCAAACAGGGATAGCTGTAACCTATCAAGATGGTACGAACGACGTAGATTTTATAGTCTCCGATACTACTGTGGCGGGGAACACAGGGAGCACAGGGATTACTCCTGGTGACACCTTAACTATTGTGGGCGGTACAAACGCTACAACAGCTATGGTGGGTGACACCTTGACGATAAATGTTGATGATGCTTTTCTATCTAATTCTGGTGACGTTGGGACAGGTGTTTACGACTTTGGAGGAGCTACAAGTTTCGAGATACCTAATGCGACAGGGCCTACTACAAATGTAGCAGGGCAACTTGCAATGGACACGAATGGTAACGGCTCAACGGTAACAACAGGGGTACTACAAGGTTATGATGGAACGAATACTCTTTATTGGTTTGGAGCTACCAATTATCCAAGCACAGATAACGATGTCATGGTATATGACAGTGCTACAAATGCCGTTAAATGGGAAGCACAATCGGGCGCAGGTGGAGGAATAAGTAACGTCGTTGAAGACACGACTCCTCAACTTGGTGGACAGTTAGACGTTAACGGCAACGCTATCGGTGACGGTACTAATGAGCTATTGACGTTCACAGAAGACGTTTCGGCGGTTAACCATGTTAACATTGAGAACGAAGCTACAGGTAGTGGCCCTATCATATCTTCAACAGGTGACGACGCTAATGTTGAGTTGAACATATC
>Ga0070750_10001048_pt1 | contig 15502 bp, 22 predicted proteins | sample VirMetDEL_Nov_24_FD_77013 | JGI IMG/M metagenome (GOLD analysis project Ga0070750, IMG submission 77013) | Aqueous microbial communities from the Delaware River and Bay under freshwater to marine salinity gradient to study organic matter... | ecosystem: Environmental > Aquatic > Marine >...
TACAATACTGATTACAAGTGTTGGATTAACTCCAGCTACAAGTAAAGTCACAATGAAGCCTAAGCCTACTGTTATGAGTAAGATCATAAACGTACCTAGCTTTTGGCTTTGTTTGTCAAATTCCTTGGTAATTTTCATATTCTTTATCCTCTAGTTCTTTGATTGAATGTATAATGAGTGCAAATGCTGACATTTTGTAAGCCTCTACAACTATATTGTCCGTTGACACTGCTGATAAATGATCACGTATTGTTTTTAGTTTTTCTATTTCTGTCATATTGTCCTTTCGGTATTCGGTATCGCTCACCTCGTACGGACGTACTCGGTATCGCTCTATTTTGTACCCTTGAAGAATAAAAAAAAGCAGTAACTAGAACCACCCAGCTACTGCTATTGGAGTAATGATTAGTGCTTAACTGCTAATGTATCAGCTATTTTAGCTTGTATGTTTTGCTCTATAGGTTTGTTAAAGTGCATTTTAGCAGTACGTTGTTTTGTATTATGGTTAATATCTACACCACCATATGCAACATAAGTTTTGTTATGTAATTCTTTGTATACATCTTTTATTGCAAGTATTCTGTCGTTGTAGATATTGTATTTACAAGTCCATAATTGGCTTTTGTAATCTCTGTCATCTGTAGAGTTACTGGTAATGTCTGTACCACGTAGGTCTTTGACGTTACCTATTTCCTCTATTGCATGATTACTTTCTTGTTTGATGTTATCTAATTTCATCATACAACCTGTACGTCTAAACTCTAGTCCTCTGATATGTTGTTCCATATCGAATTGACAATCTAAAGCCTCGTAATCTGATTCTGACCTATCTTTGTATAGTTCTGTCATCTGATGTTTGAACAGCTTGTATGTACCTTCCTGTATAAGTATTAGATTTTCTAATAGTGTATCAGCCATTATTTACCTCCTGTTTTTTTATTAAATGTTACTGGATTGTGAAATTCTATATCTTTGATGTAAGGTGTCTTTTTGAGTAATTCTCTACCTTTTTTGATATCGTCTCTCATTAACCAATTAGTTACTTTTGCACCAGCTTTGATACCTAGTGTTACTGCTGTAAGTGTTTTTATAATCATGTAATCCTCCTGTTATATTAATACTCTAATGTATTGTGCTACCATGTAGCTTGTTATGAAACCTATTAAGAAACATACTAATATTCTGTCAAATTTAGACATATTGTTCTCCATATTCTGTATGTATGGTTTGTAATACTAAGTCCTTTTGTTCTTCATCTTGGCATTGTTTTGCCATTTCGAATTGAATTATTAATGACTTGTATCGTTGATCTGTCGTATACAGATACTCATGTAGTCTTTCTGGTAAGTTGTTAATGATGTTAATCATGTTTACTCCATTGTTTTTTATTTATGATTTTTCTAAATCACTTGTTTTGTTCTCATCATGAGAATGGAGAATAGAGTTGCAAAATGAGAATCTTGTCTAGTCAAGCTTGGCTCTCGTATAGGGAGCGAAACGCACTTAAGAGCGACCAGTATGGAACGGAGCATAGCTTTACTTGAGATTCTTGTTTTGCTATAATTGAACGATATCACTGAGAGATAGTGTTCCCCCTGTGTTGTGCATAGTCTAGTAATGATTTGTAATATAATGTGTCTTGACAATGAAATTTAAGAGAGTACTCGTGTTAAAGGGTTATGAATAAGAATAACCTGACCTCCAAACAGAAAGACCTTGTTGATACTATCGTAACCACAGGATGTAGTATCGCCGAAGCCAGTCAAAAGGTAGGATATGCAAAGGGAGAATCAGGTAGAGTAGTAGCAAGTAGAACGTTACGATTACCCCACGTACAGAGGTACATGATGGAACGTGTCGCCAACACAATAGGATTAGGTGCAGTTCAAGCTTCCCAAAAGCTAATACAGTTATCAAGTGAAGCGAAGAGTGAGTATGTTCAACTCGAGGCGAGTAGAGATTTACTAGATAGAGCTGGAGTACGAGCACCAGAACGCATACAGCACGACGTAACGGGTGATATAAAAATAAATATCGATCTTACATAAACCTTGCTTACAAAACAGGTAGGGGGGGCAAAAAACGTAACTGTGTTACTATATATATATCTTAGACAAACATTAGAGCTTAAAAAAAGCACGTTAGAGCAGTCAGATTAGTTGGTGTACACGGCATGTGAGTATTCAATATATTTTTTTTATTCTAGAAGTACGTCATGGCTAAAAGTCCAGCATGGCAACGTAAGGAAGGCAAGAACCCCAAAGGGGGATTAAACGCTAAAGGTAGAGCTAGTTACAATAGAGCTACTGGTGGCAATCTCAAAGCCCCTTCCAAGAAAAAGGGTAATAAGAGAAGAAAGTCTTTCTGTGCAAGAATGAGAGGTATGCGTAAACGTCAGAAGCCAAGTAATAATACTGGAAAGGATAGACTATCTAAATCTTTGAGAGCGTGGAATTGCTAATGTGAGTATTAAAATATTTGTATTATCTTTAGAGTGATTTTCTTTCACCCTAAACAATGGATAAGACAATGACACAGTTAGAAAAAGAAATCAAAGACCTCAAAGAACAAAATAAGATACTCCTCCAAAGCCTAGAAAAACACTTAGCTGAGAAATCAGACCTAAGAAAACAATTATATAAGGATACAAAGAATGAGTTTTCTCCAAACAATCTCCCTCAAAGATAGAAATAGATTAAGAGCTGTTGTCAAGAAAGTCCATCTAAAGAACTACCCTACAGAATTTATAAACGATTACGAAGCTGATAAATTAATTGAATCATTTGCTCCTGAAGTCGTAGAAAAATTTATTAAACTAGGAGTAGATTCAGGCCAAACAGAATAATGGATTTTAGTTACAAGCCGTATGGCGAGGTACTAAAAGGATTTATGAAGTCAGATGACTTCTTCAGAGGAATAAGAGGCCCTGTTGGAAGTGGGAAGTCCGTTGCTTGTTGTGTCGAAATATTTAGAAGAGCTCTACAGCAACAAAAGAATAAAGATGGAGTTCGTAAATCACGTTGGGCAGTCATTAGAAATACAAATCCACAGCTTAAAACGACTACTATTAAGACATGGCTTGATTGGTATGATGAAAACGTTTGGGGAAGATTTAAGTGGTCAGTTCCATATACGCACCATTTAAAAAGGGGCGATATTGATCTAGAGGTTATCTTCCTAGCCCTTGATAGACCTGAAGATGTAAAGAAATTGCTTTCATTAGAGCTGACTGGGGTATGGGTGAATGAAGCAAGAGAGATTCCGAAGTCTATTATTGACGCTTGTACGATGAGGGTAGGTCGTTTTCCTTCTATGCGAGAAGGTGGTGCTTCTTGGTATGGGGTTATTTGCGATACGAACGCACCAGAAGAAGATCATTGGTGGCCGATAATGGCTGGTGATGTACCTGTGCCAGATCATATCTCTAGGGATGAAGCATTAATGCTTATTAAACCAGATAATTGGTCTTTTTATACGCAAGGTGGAGGTATGAAAGAGCAAAAAGACAAGTTAGGTAATCTAACTGGGTACGGAGAAAACGAACATGCTGAAAATAAAAAAAATTTAACGCCGAAATATTACAATAACATCATAAAAGGTAAAACGAAGGGATGGATTGATGTCTATGTCTTAAATAAATTAGGTTCTCTAGAAGAAGGAAAGCCTGTTTATCCATCTTGGAGATCTGAAACACATTTAGCAAAAGAACCATTACTTCCTGACCCTAATTCTACTGTTTATGTAGGTATTGACTTTGGATTAACGCCTAGTGCTGTCTTTGGACAGCGTTTAGTGACTGGTAGGTGGCAGATACTCCATGAATTAGTATGCTTTGATATGGGTGCTGTTAGATTTGCTGAAGCTATGAAACAAGATATTACAAAATATTTCAGAAACTACGAATTAGAAATATATGGTGACCCAGCTGGTGATTTTAGAGCGCAGACAGATGAGAGAACGCCATTTCAAATGCTCAGACAAGCTGGTATCAAAGCTTTTCCAGCACCTTCTAATGATGTTGCTTTAAGAATTGAATCAGTTGAATCAATGTTAAATAAAATGGCAGATGGAAAGCCGTGTTTTTTATTAGATGATAGGTGCTTAAATCTTAAAAAAGGATTTAATGGAGGCTATCATTATAGACGTATGCAAACATCAGGCGAACGTTTTGATGAAAAGCCTAATAAGAATAGATATTCCCACGTTCATGACGCTTTACAGTATTTATTAATGGGAGCTGGTGAAGGTCGTACCTTAATTCATGGTAAAAAAACAATAGAACCTACAAAAGCAAAAACGACTTGGAATGTTTTTGACAAAGTAGACAAACCAAAAAGGAAATCTTGGAACGTATTCGGACTGAATGGCTAGTCTTTTTCTACACACCTCTTAATCCTCCTTGGTATACTAAATGGCGTAAGAAAGGATTTACGCATGTAGGAGCTATGACGTTTAATGCCGAACATAAATGTTGGGTAATGGTCGAAGGTTTATACGGAAGGCTTAATGTGGAAATATTATCACGAAAACAATCAGAAAAAGTATTAAGCTACGTCAAAAGATTACATGGTATCGTTCTCAAAGGAGATGAAAAAGAAACACCTAACTTTAGAGGAGAGTGGTGGGTCAAAGAACATAGTTGCGTTTCTTATATGCAACGACTGTTAGGACTAAGACGATTTTGGTTATTTACACCGTACCAGCTATTTTGTGCGTTGCGAAAGATGAATTTTACTATTTTTGTGGACGCAACAATTAAAAAAGGAAGTTTTATGCCTAAAGTTGGTAAAAAAATGTTTTCATATGGTTCTAAAGGAATGGCTAAAGCTAAAGCTGAAGCAAAAAAAACTGGTAAAAAAATGACTATGACGAAAGCAAAGTCAAAGAAAAAATAATGGCTAAAAAAGGATTGTACGCAAACATACACGCTAAACGCAAAAGAATTGCTTCTGGTAGTGGTGAAAGAATGAGAAAAGTTGGAAGCAAAGGAGCTCCTACAAAAAAACAATTTTTAAAAGCTGCCAAAACTGCAAAAAAATAATGGGTATTTTTAAACGTCCTAAGTATCAAGAAACTGAAACTGACAAAATGATTAAACGTCAGATGAAAGAAGAAGAAGAAGCTCGTGTAAAAAAAGAAGAAGCTAGAGCTGAACGTAAAAAAAGAATGGCTAAAGGAATGATTGGTAGACGTTCTTTATTTAGTAAAGCTGGTGGTCAGGGTTTTTATGATGATGAAGGGAATATGTTATCTTAATGGGTAGTAAAAATTCAACAAGTTCTAGTTCTAGTTCTAATTCTAATTCAAACTCTAATGCTGGTGCTGGTGACAGATCAAATAATCCAACAAAAAAAGCTACAAAAGCAGTTAAAAAAGCAGTTAGTTTTTCACAAACTAAACATCCAACAGAAGGTATCGTTGATTCATATACTTTTAAAAATGGAAAGAAAAATCAAATGTATGGGGGGCAAGTATCCCAAACAACTAACGAATATTTAGAAAGTATTAATGAAGCTAAAAAAGGTTCGCAAAATCCTGATGGTTCATACAATTATATGCTTACTTCTAAAGGTTGGAAAATAAAATATGGTTCTTATAATGCTGGTGGCCCACAATCAGGAATGAATATGGGTACAGGTGGCGCTGGTGTAATGAACAAAATACCAATTTCAGAAAAAATGTTTCAATCACAACAAAAAACAAAAGCATTACTTGTAGGTGGATTATCTGTATTTGGTGGCCCTGTTGTTGGTTCAATAATGAGAATGGGTGCGGCTGATTCTTTAAATAAAACATATGGTGATTATCGTAAAAGTTTTACAGCTAATAAAGGTATGGGTAGTGTTCAATCACCTACAATAGAAAATACAGATGTTGCAAATTTAGCAATAGGTGAAACTGAAACAAATTATAATTCTAAAAAATCTAAAACAACTAAAAAAACATCTAAATTTTTTGCTGGTATGGGCGTAGATGAATCAACCAAGAAAAGGACATTTTATTCATAATGGTTTACACAAACACAGATATAGCACCAAACGTTTCTACTGATAAAAAAGTAGAAGCTATTTTAAAACGTTATAAAGAAGCAGATAATTTAAAAGCTCAATGGAAAGATAAATTTGAAGAAGCATATGAATATTGTTTACCTCAAAGAGAATCTTTTTATGATGAAAGTGCTGGTCAAAAACGTACTGATAAAATTTTTGATGAAACAGCTGTAGTAGGTATTCAAGAATTTGCGTCAAGATTACAAGCTGGTATTGTACCTACGTTTGCAAGATGGGCAAACTTTGAAGCTGGTTCAGAAATACCTGAAGGTAATATTGAAGAAGTAAATCAACAATTAGATAACATTACTCAATATATATTTGAAATTATTGGTAATAGTAATTTTAATTCTGAAGTCCATGAAGCATTTATGGATTTAGCTGTTGGTACTGGTATTATAGCAGTAGAAGAAGGTGACGCTATTAATCCAGTAAATTTTTCTGCTATACCTTTACCTCATGTATGTTTATCAAATGGGCCAACAAATAAAATTGATTCTGTTTACAGAAAAAGATCATGCAAACTTAATGAAATAAAAGTAATGTATCCTAAAGCTGAGATACCATCAGAAGTGATGGAATCAATGGATGAAAATAAAAAATGTACTATTATAGATGGTGTATATCAAGTCTATGATGAACCTAATGTAGAGAAATATAAACATTGTGTTATTTTATTAGATAAAAAAATTATTATTTTTGAAGAAGAATTTTCAGGTGTAGGTTCTAATCCTTACGTTTGTTTTAGATGGAACAAAGCGTCAGGCGAAGTATATGGACGTGGCCCAATTTTTAATGCCATGAGTGCAATTAAAACTACCAACTTAACAATTCAATTAATTTTAGAAAATGCACAAATGGCTATATCAGGAATATATCAAGTAGAAGATGATGGTATTGTTAATCCTGATAACATACAGCTAGTACCTGGCAGTTTAATTCCAATCGCTCCTAATTCAAGAGGATTACAGCCAATTAATACGGCTGGACGTTTTGATGTCGCTCAGTTGGTGTTAGAAGATATGAGAGCTAATATTAAAAAAGCTTTATACATGGAAACACTTGGTAGACCTGAAGGTACACCAATGACAGCAACAGAAGTAGCAGAACGTATGGCTGACCTATCAAGACAAATAGGTTCATCATTTGGTAGACTGCAATCAGAGTTTGTTATTCCAGTTTTAAGACGTGTTATTAGAATTTTAAAAGATCAAGGTAGAATAGAATTACCTGTAATTAATGGTAGAGAAGTAAAAGTACAAGCTGTATCACCATTAGCAAGATCACAATATCAACAAGATATAAGTGACATAAATAGATTTCACGAGATTATTGGTACTACGTTTGGCCCACAAGTTCTTAACTTAATTGTTAAGCAAGATGAAGTGGCAAAACATATCGGTAAACTTATGAATATTCCTGAAAAACTATTAAGAGATACTCAGGAACAGCAAGAGCTAGCCCAACAAATGCAATCAATGGCACAACAAGGACAACTAGAAGGAGATATGAATGACGTGGGAAACCCTCAACAACAACAAGTCGGTTAAATCAGTAACATCAATAGACGGCTATACTAGATCACCAGATACAGAAAAAAAATTAAATCAATTATTTGGTTCAGTTTTTAAAGGTGATGATGGAAAACAAGTATTAGCATATTTAAAATCAATAACTACTGAAGCCGTAGCTGGTTCTAATATTTCTACAAATGAATTATTTCATTTGGAAGGAAGAAGATTTTTACTCGCAATTATTCAATCAAGAATAAATGCTAACCTAAAGGATAAATAATGGCAGAAGAAAATGTAACACAGGAAACGACACAAGAAGAATCAACCAGACCAGAATACATACCTGAGAAATTTTGGAATCAGGATACTGGAGAGGCAAATGTTGAAGCGTTAAGTACATCATATAATTCCTTAGAAAAAAAACTAGGACAGCGTACAGATGAATTAACAAAACAGATACGCACAGACATAGAACAAGAAAGAGCTTCTAATGTTCCTGAAAAATATGAAATTGCTATGCCTGAAATACCTGAAGATGTTGATATGGAAGTTAATGAAGATCAACCATTGCTACAATGGTGGAGCGAAACAGCTAAATCTATGGGTTTATCTCAAGATCAATTTAATGAAGGTATTAATCAATTTGTGCAAAATGAAATAGCTGGTTTACCTAATACAGAAGAAGAAATGATATCTTTAGGTGATAATGCAAAAGAACGTATAGAATCAGCAGATTTATGGGCAAAAAAATATTTATCTGAAAATGCCTACAATACTATTTCTAAAATATCTGCAACAGCAGAAGGTGTTAAAGCTTTAGAAGAAATAATGGCAATAAATAAAAGTCCAGTAATGCCACAAGGTCAAACAGCAGTAGAATCTAAACCATCATTAGGAGATTTACGTTCTATGATGAAAGACCCTCGTTATTGGAAAGATGGGGAAAAAGACCCAGCTTATATATCAAGAGTGTCTAAATTATTTGAACAAGTATGAACCTTAACAAATTAGTCAAAGTAATTTGGCGAGATACAAGAGAAGTAGATTCAGGTACTTGGCATGATATGTCAGATGTTATTAAAACAAATTCTTCTGTTATTCATAGCATTGGGTGGATAGCACAAGAAACAGATACAGATTTAAAAATATCAGCTGATGTACCTGAAGATCTTAACGATACAGAAGTAGGACGTACAACTATTATTCCTCGTGGGTGCATAGAAGAGATAATAAATGTGCGTTGCGAAAAAGATTCTGATTAGTCATTACTCGCCTCAAGACCTTTAGAGTTAATACGATTGCCCTTTTGGATAACTTTCAACGAACTCGGAAGATAATCGAAACCTTAACTTAATGGAGATAAAAAATGGCTAGTTCAATTACTAACGCATTTATTACTCAGTTTGAATCAGAAGTACACATGGCGTATCAACGTATGGGTTCTAAATTAAAAAATCTGGTTAGAACTGTGAACGGTGTAAGTGGTTCTAGTGTAAAATTCCAAAAGGTTGCAAAGGGAACAGCTTCTACAAAAGCAAGACATGCTGAAGTAGTTGCTATGAACTTAGCTCACTCTAACGTGTCTGCAACTTTAACAGATTTTTATGCGGCTGATTACATTGACAAACTAGATGAGTTAAAAATTAATATAGACGAAAGACAAGTAGTAGCACAAAATGCGGCATATGCTTTGGGCAGAAAAACTGACCAAATCATTATTGACACATTAGACGCTGGTACTTCGATTGCGGCTAACGTTAATTCATCTGCAACAGGTATGACATTAATTAAAGCTAAAAACATGCAAAATGTTTTTGCTACAGCTGATGTACCTGATGATGGTCAAAGATACTGGGCAGTAGGCCCAACTCAATGGGGTGACCTAATGAGTGTTGATCAATTCTCTCGTGCCGAATACGTTGGTGCGGATAACCTACCATTTACTAATGGTGAATCTACTGCGAAGAGATGGATGGGCTTTTTATGGTTCGTACATTCTGGTCTAAGCACTTCAGGTTCTAATAGAAAAACTTTAGCATGGCACAAATCCTCTACTGGTCTAGGTATTGGACAAGACGTTAAAACTGAAGTTAACTATATTCCTGAAAAAGTGTCTAACCTTGTTACTTCTTCTCTATCTATGGGAAGTGTAGCAATCGATGGTGACGCTATTAGGGTTCAACTTTGTACTGAATAGGAAAGGAGATTAATTATGGCTTATGCAACTAGCAACCCAGTAAAAAAGATTTCCCAAATGGGAGATTCTAATGCTCTTTGGTACTATACAGACGGAGACGCTATCGGCACTATTGATGACGCTGATTACTTTTTAGCAGATTATGGAAACTTAACTGCTGGAGATATTATTTTTGTAAATAGTGGTGGCTCAAACGGAGTTGTAGATATTCTTATGGTATCTGCTTCTTCGAGCTCAACTGTAACAACAGTACTTCTTGCTTAAATGTGACTAGGGGGGCTATGCCCCCCAAGTTTTAAATATTATGGCAACAACTAAAGTAGATATATGTTCAACAGCTCTTGTAATGATAGGAGCAAATACCATTACATCTTTTTCAGATAATAGCACTGAAGCTAATGTATGTAACGTAGTCTACGAAGATATTTTAAAATCATCCCTTACTCGTCATAGATGGCGATTTGCAACTGAACAAAAACAATTAAGTTTACTTACAGCAGAACCAACAGGTAGATATTCTTATGCGTATCAATTACCAACCAGTCCTGAATTACTACAATTAATTACTCTCACAGTTAATGATATTGTTATTCCATATGAACGATATGGTGATAAAGTTTTTTTAGATAACTATGGAAGTAGCTCTAATGTTATATGCGATTATGTTTATAGAGCAGATGAATCAGAATTTCCTCCACATTTTATTTTAGGTCTTGAGTATCAATTAGCTAGTTTGTTTGCTGGTTCAATAGCAAGAGATTCAGGAATGATAAGACAATTTTCTGATATGGCTGAACGACAATATTTAATAGCTAAAAATGTTGATTCGGCAGAAAGAACAACAAGAAAATTAGATCAATCACGTTTTATTAATTTACGACAATCCACGAGGTAAAATGGCTAGAACACTTAGAACAGTTCTATCTAATTTTAGTGGTGGAGAAATAAATCCCTTATTAAAAACAAGAACAGATACTAAAGCATATTTCAATGGAGCTCAGACTTTACGAAATTGGTACATGATGGATAGTGGAGGACTTATGCGTAGGCAAGGTACTTCTTACAAAGCAACACTACCAGCAGAATCAAGATTACTTCCATTTGTTTTTTCAGATGATGAAGTAGCAATTTTTGCACTATCTAACAATCGGTTAGACGTTTATTCAAGTGCTGGAGCTGTTATTCAAAGCAATATTACATCAAATTGTAATTGGACAACAGCTCAATTATTTGAATTAAATATGGCGCAGTTTGGTGATACGGTATTTATTACACATAGAAATAACCCTATACGAAAAATTGTAAGAACAAGTGCTTCAACCTTTACTGTTAATGCTTTTAGTTTTGCTACACATAGTTCAAGCTATCCTCGATATCAACCTTACTATAAATATGAGGACGCAAGTGTTACTTTAACACCTTCAGCTACTTCAGGTAACATTACACTTACAGCTTCTACAAGTATTTTTAGTGCTTCATGGGTAGGTGATACTGTTAGATTAGATAGTAAAGAAGTTGATATAACAGGATACACGTCAGGTACAGAAGTTAACGCTACTGTTCGAGAAACTCTTGGTGGTACAAGTGCTGAATCAGATTGGGATGAACAATTAATTTCTGATAGAAGAGGGTATCCTCAAGCAATAACATTTCACGATAATAGATTATGGATTGCTGGTGTTAAATCTAAACCATCTTCTGTTAATGCAAGTCATGTAGGTGATTATTTTAATTTTAGTGTTGGTACAGGATTAGCAAGTGAAGGTATTGATGTTGCTATTGGTGGCGACCAAGTAAACGAAATACGTCATTTGTATTCTGGTTCTAATCTTCAAATATTCACTGATAGTGGCGAGTACATAATACCAACTTCGTCTGATACTTCGGCTATTACTCCTAGCAATATAGTTTTTAGACGTCAAACTCCTTATGGGTGTTCTCGTACTCGCCCAATTCTTTTTGATGGAGCGTCATTGTATACGCAAAAAAATGGTAGAGCTGTTAGAGAGTTTATTTATTCTGATAGTGAGGCTGGTTATGTATCAACAAACATATCAGTATTAGCTCCACATTTAATCGATACTCCTAAAGATATAGCTATGTTAAGTGGTTCATCTACACGTCCTGAACAATTTGCAATTTTTACAAATTCTGGTTCTACACATAATGGTAAATTAGCTGTATTTCATTCTATACGAGAAGAAGATATAGCTGGATGGACATTATGGAGTACACGAACAGGTGATACATTTCATAGTGTTACAAGTGCTAATGAACATTTATTTTGTATAGGTAAACGATCATTAAATGGTAGCACTGTTTATACATTAGAAAAATTTGGCGAAGATGATTCAGTAAGTCTTGATTGTTCCACCACTTCCACGCTCTCCCAACGTGGTACTCCTCTTGTTAAAGGTGCTTCCCAATCAGGACTTACGCTTATAATTGATGGGTTAACATCTAATCCTCAAATACAAGAAGAATTTACTATTGCTGGTATAACTGGCACATACAGAATTACGGCTGTTACTAATAATGGTAGTGGCACATATACGTTAACACTTAATACTGCTTTGGCTTCCTCCCCAGCAGATAATGCCTCTATTACGTTTACTAAAGGATTTTTGCATACAGTTAATGGTATTTATACTAATGAATCAGTTAATGCTGTTTTTGGTAATTCGTCTTTAGGGGCTTTTACTGTGTCAGGAACTGACACATTAACGTTCACAGTAGACCCACAACCAACAGGGGTAAGTGTAGGATTTAATTATACGCCTGAATTAGAAACTATGCCTATAGACGCTGAATCAGATACAGGCCCTCTTACAGGATTACCACGAAGAATAGTGCGTTGCATAATTGATGTAGCTGATACATTAGATGTATCACTGAAGTCGCCTAATACGGCTTCGGCACATGAATTAGTAATATTACAAAGTGGATTTACTGTGGGTAGTGATTTAACAAAACAAACTGGCAAAAGAGAATTTTACTTTTTGGGATACGATAAATCGCCAACAGTAACAGTAACACAAAATGACCCCTTACCTTTAAAAGTTTTAGGTATGGCGTTGGAGGTACAATTTAGCTAATGGATCCAGCTACTTTAACATTACTTTATACAGGTGCGCAGTCACTAAATACTTTATTTAGTTTTGCTGGTGGACGTAGACAAAGTAAAAATTATTTACAACAGCTACACACGGATAGACTGCTTACACAATTAAATACTAAAGCAAATACAAATAACGTTTTAGATGAAATAGCGTCTATTACAGCTAATAATATATCTGCTGTATCTAATGCAAACTATGACGCTTTTGATAGTGGTTCATTTAAAGCAATACAAGAAAGAGTAGAAACAGCTGGTCAAAAAGAAATAGATAATATTGAATTATCAAACCAAATTGCATTAAGCAGTATTGATACTTCCCTTAAAAATTTAAAATTTAATATGCGAATGAATGAATTAAAATTAATCACTGATATTGGCACAACAGTATTTTCTACAAATCAATATATGAAAGATCAACGTGTATTAGAACAATCAAGAAAACAACAACTTAAAGAATTAGCAAGTATTAAATCTGAAACAATTAAACAAACAGAAAGAATGAATAGATATTACAAAGCACAAAGAATGAAAACACAAATGCGTTATCAAATGGGTACTCTTAATTTTGGCGTTAATGAAAGAAGAACAAGATAATGGTTACAACACCTAAACCAAGTGGATTACAAATACGAGTAAACACAGAAACTAATCCTTTAGAAAGACCAATTCAAGCATTTGGTAGTTACATTGATAAGCAAAATAAAATGAAACTAGATGATTTGGATAATAAAGTTGCATTAGCAAAAGCAGAAAATAAATCTTTACAAACAGTAAAAGATGAACAGCAAAAAGCATTAGAAAAAGCTCAAAACGGAATGTACGATAATATTCTTACATCTAGTAAAATAGAATTAACTGAGTTTGAAAGTGAAATGTCAAATACATATTTTGATCAGCCATTAATGTATGAAACAAAAATGCAAGAGTACGTTAATGTAAAACTTAATTCAGGTATATTTCCAAATACAGAAAGAGCATTAAAGTATAAATTAAAAGCACAAGATTTAACAAAATCATCATTAAAAAAAATAACCAAAACACATTTAACAAATTTAGAAAATGCGTCATGGGATAATATAACAAGATACTCAGGTATTTTAACAACAAAAATGCGTGAGCAAATATTTTCTATTAATGATTTAGCTCAATTACCTGATCATTTATCATCATATAGTAATAGTATTATTGAGTTAGAAGAAGCTTTAGGAAAATTTGTAGACGCAAATCCACAAAGTAATAAATCACCAGCAGACTTTCAGTTAATATTAAATCAATATAGGGAACAGCATGATACAGCTATGTTAGAACATGTTTTAACAAACATGATTATGAATCCTAATATACCACAAACAGAAATGTTAGCTGATACATTGTATGACAAATGGCAAAACGGAACATTAGCGTTAACTGACGATGAAGAATTTGAAAAAATGATGAACGGTTTTGATAAAGAAACTAATAATGTATTATATGATTTAAGAAATTTATTAGACAAACATACTTACGATTTACATGATATTGATACTAAGTTGCGTATTGAATCAAAAATTAAAACAGCCATCAAAAATAAAAAATCAGAATTTGTAGCAGCTCGAAATGAAATGAATAATGACATGTATAATGAAATGTCAGCTGTTAAAAAAATACATGTAAATAATTTAAGTGATTTAACTATGCCAGTTCCAAGTCAAGCTGAAATAACAGCTATGTCTATGAATAAAAAAGGAATGTTTGATCCTGAGATTAATACGGAATTAAATGACATGTTTTTTGTTAAAGATGAATATATAAAAATAAGAGATAATTTATTAGATACAGGTGATGTTTCAACAGCATTAAATGATCTTAGTAATTTATCTAAAATGGAACATTTTACTAAAGTTGCTGGTACAGGAAAAATAGAAGAATCATTATATGAAGCAATATTTCAAACTGATACACAAGGTTTAAATATAGACGCTCCTAGAATTGTAAGTCAATTATCTTTAAGTTATCAAGACGCTAATGCTATAATTGACCCATCAGTACAATCATTAGCAAATAACATTGAAAGATTTGGACGATTTCCACAATCAATCGTTAATTATGCAAATCAATTAAGAACATTAACTTTTGAAAGTGATGTCGATAAAAACGCCTTAATGAGTATGGCTATGATTAAAGTTAATACTTTAGGTAAAGGAAAAGTAGGTAACTTAGATCGTGGTTTAGATCAAGCATTAGATGAAGTTCATAGTTTAATGCAAACACATGGATTAGATTTTGCAATAGAACGATTTAAAACTATGGTTAATCCTGACTTTGCTGATAAAAAAATAAGAAAAGATTTGATGATGGAATATTCAGAAAATGTTTTTAAACAAAGTGATTTACAAGAAAAATTTAGTGATAGAATTAAATCTGCTGTTGGTAGAAATAATTTATTAGACCCACCTTTTTATGTTTACGGATTAGTAGATATAGGACGATATGCTTTAGGAATGGAAAGTATAAGAGGTGAAAGAAATCTTGATAATATTTTAAAATACAAAACTACATTTTTATTTGGCACAGCAAAAAATATGTCAATGGAAAGTAGTGCTTACCAAGTGTTTCAAGAAATATATGAAAATAATGTTGGTGA
>Ga0070750_10001049_pt1 | contig 15495 bp, 28 predicted proteins | sample VirMetDEL_Nov_24_FD_77013 | JGI IMG/M metagenome (GOLD analysis project Ga0070750, IMG submission 77013) | Aqueous microbial communities from the Delaware River and Bay under freshwater to marine salinity gradient to study organic matter... | ecosystem: Environmental > Aquatic > Marine >...
CAGACCACTTAACACTATATCAATCAAACCAATTCACGGTAGTTCGACAACTTCATTATTCCAATCAGAATGAAAACTCGATTGATATGGTTTTGTTCCTAAACGGTCTCCCAATTGTGACTACGGAGTTGAAGAACCAACTGACGGGACAGAATGTGAAACATTCTGAGAACCAATACCGGAACGACCGTGATCCGAAAGAACCATTGTTGAGTTTCAAACGGTGTATGGTTCATTTCTGTGTGGATAATAATAAGGTCTCGATGACTACACGGTTAGCAGGACCTAAGACATTTTTCCTCCCATACAACCGTGATTTAGAAAACCCACCGGTCGATCAAGGGTATCGAACAAAGTATCTATGGGAGGAGATTCTTCCACCTTCTTCATTACTGGATATCTTGGAAAACTTTGTTCATGTCTCCAAGGAGAAAGAGTTCTTCTTCAATGATAAAACCCAGAAGATCGACTCTAAAGTTAAAGAACTTCTCGTCTTTCCCCGATATCACCAACTTGATCTGATCAGAAGTTTCAGAAGACAGTTGAAAGAAGATGGTGTTGGTAAAAACTATCTTGTTCAACACACGACTGGATCGGGTAAGTCGTATTCCATTGGATGGTTAGCACACACACTCACCTCTTTGTATCGATCAACAGGTGATACAAAGAGGATGTTTGATACGATCATCGTTGTAACCGATAGAACAGTTTTGGACGATCAACTTCGAAATACTATTCGGTCACTCGAAAAGATCGATGGTGTTGTGAATGGTGTTGAACATGGTTCTCAGGAATTAAAGAAGTTCTTGGAACAAGGTAAAGATATCGTAATCACGACAATCCAAAAATTCCCATTTATCTCTGAAACAATTTCATCATTGGGTAATCGGACCTTTGGTGTGATCATTGATGAAGTTCATTCAAGTCAATCTGGAGAGTTGTCTAAAGAACTCAAAAAATCACTTTCAAAGTCAGATGACGATGATGATTTTGATTACGAGGAGATGTTGAGACAAGAGATCCAAAGTCGAGGGAAACAAGACCACATTTCATTCTTTGGTTTCACCGGAACACCTAAAGAGAAGACCCTTGAGTTGTTTGGAACCAAAACTACCGAAGGAACCTTTGTTCCCTTCCATATCTACTCAATGTATCAATCGATACATGAGGGTTTCACACTCGATGTTCTCCAGAACTACACAACATACAAACGATACTTCAAAGTAAAACAAACCAAGGATGGGGATATCGAAGTCCCTACCGGTAAAGGTAAGAGAGAACTTGTTCGGTATGTTGATTCACATGAGATGACGATCCGAAATAAGGTCCAAATTATGTTGGATCATTGGATCGACAAAGGTTCAAAGGAGATACAAGGTCGTTCAAGAGGAATGATCGTCACACAATCTCGGAAACACTGTGTTTGGTATTTCAATGAGATCAACAAACAACTTGAAGAAAGAGGTCTTTCTTATCGTTGTTTAGTTGGGTTCTCTGGTGAAGTATCGATTGAGGGTGAGAAATTTTCAGAACCAGGATGTAACCAAACTATTGGTCACGAAGGTGATGTCCCTGAAGGCGTTGACCTAGAACGTGCCGTTCGATCATTTGAGACGAAAGTTGCACCGACGAATTACAAACGCACAAAAGCTCTCGTCACACCAAAAATGATTGAAGCTGCTGAAGCGAAACTCGATGAACTCGGATTGATGGGTGCTATTGAGCGTCGTCACGCACATGTCGAAGATGTCGCTGTCACAGATGTTTTGTTCGTTGACCGCAACGTCGCGCCTAAGATGAAAGGCGGGCTTGCTGGAATGATGACTGATCGTGACATGAAACCTCAATCACGACGCGGTGCAAATGTCACACCAATTTCAATTGATGACTTCTTGTCAGATGTTGTTCCTGGGTCAACCGGCGTGTCTATCATTCTTGACAACAAGCATGTGAATAACTTCTTGACGCTGACCGCGCCTGTTGAGGACTCGGACAAATTGTTTCAATGGGACAACGCGTTTGCATGGTCTTATGACGGTGACGTTACAGACTCTGTAAAAGAGCGTGTTAAAGCAGCTGGCGGTTCTGTGTCGTGTGATCTTCGCGTCTCACTCGCATGGTACAATTCAGATGACCTTGACATTCACGCACACCTTCCAAACGGTACGCATATTTCATACAGCAACAAAGGCGGCATCCTTGATGTTGATATGAACGCGGGCGGTCGTATGTCACGAGAACCTGTTGAGAACCTCGCGTTCAACAAACTGCAGGACGGTGTCTACAAAATTGATGTGCATCAGTACTCGAAACGTGAGAACGTCGATGTTGGTTTCATGCTTGAGGTTGAAGAGAACGGCGTTGTTCAACACTTCACGCATCGCAACGCTGTGTCGGGAACTGTCCCTTGTCTTGAATTGACAGTCAAAGGCGGTCGTCTTGAAAAGATCAAAGTGCGAACGAAGTACCTTGTTGCAGGTTCTGATCCTGTTGAAAAATGGGGTGTGAAAACGCAAGCAATTGTTCCAGTTGACTGCGCAATGCTCTCACCGAACCATTGGGGTGACAATGCGCAAGGAAACAAGCATTACATGTTTATGCTTCGTGATTGTATCAACCCGAACCCTGTGCGCGGCTTCTATAACGAGTTCCTTCGCAACGAACTCACCGAGCATCGAAAAGTGTTTGAGATCGTAGGCGCACGATCAAAAGCACAGCCATCAGACAAGCAATTGTCAGGCGTTGGCTTTTCTTCAACGCGTCGTGATCAAGCAACGTTCTTGGTCGAAAACGATGGGAACACTCGTTCCTTCAACGTCCAATTCTAAGGAGACGTTTCTTGAGCGTTAAAAACAAATCAAAATCGCATGGACCTGGTAATTCTTTTTACTATATCTCTGACGATGGCGACCTTTGCTTTTGTAAGTGGAACGATGCAGGTTGGTGTACTACTACTCACAAGAAAGCTGACGAAATAAAAGGCCATGAATTACTAAGCCTTTTAGAAACCGCCTACCAAAATGGTTTGGCAGATCAAAAACAACGAACTAAAAATGTTCTTGGTATCTAAAGGAGAATAAAATGGATATCTTTGCAAAAGCAGCGCGGTTGAAACTGCGCTTCCCTTCAACAGTTGGTGAACTGACTATTGAAGACCTCTGGGACCTACCTTTGACTTCGAAGCGTGGTCCTTCTCTTGACGACACATCGCGCCAAGTGCTTCGCACTGTTGAGGAGGCGTCTGAGAATTCGCTCGTCAACACAGGTTCAACACCTGAGAAAGCAGCGACTGAATTGTCTGTTGAAATTCTCAAAGCGGTCATTACTGCTAAGGAAGAAGAGGCCACAGCGGCGCGTCTTGAACAAGAAAAAGCGGACAAGAAAAAGAAGCTTATGGCTGCTCTTGCACGCAAACAAGACGAAGGCATCGACAACATGTCGGAAGACGAAATCCGTCAAGCTCTCGACGACCTCGCTGCTTAATGGATGCTTTAAGCGACACCGACGCCGAAAGGCGTCGGATTGTTGCGTTCATCCGTAACGACGCGGAGAAAGCGCAACAGGAGGCGCAGGCCAAGATGCCGAAGAAAGGAAAACCTTCAGTATCTTATCGCTTGCTCCGTGAACGCGCAGATGTTCTTCAGAGCATTGCGCAACGAATTGAAAATGGAGACCGTTAAATTGGAAAAAGACACAAACCCGAAGGACGCACTCGGTACTGCTAAATGGCGTCAATTCATGACTGTTCCTCGTCAAGTATTGTGGGAACTCGGTGTTGCGATGCTTGAAGGCGCATTGAAGTACGGACGACACAATTACCGAGCGTCGGGTGTGCGCGCATCGGTTTATCTTGATGCGGCTTATGGTCATCTTGATCAATTCTGCGAAGGTGAAGACATCGACAAAGATTCCGGATTGTCACATATCACAAAAGCAATGGCGTCACTCGCTGTGTTGCGCGATGCAATGATGAACGACTTCTGGACAGATGATCGTCCTCCAAAAATCAAAGACCTTGACGGTGTTCGCGACTTTCTTCAAGGAAAGGTTGCTGAAAACTTTGAACGGTACGCAGACAAGAATCCGCATCATTACACGCACGCAGAAAACGGTGCACCTTATCAAGCAGGTGTTAATGCTGAGATTGCTTCGCCTTCTTTCAATGACATGTCTGAAGTATTGTTTGGTAAAGGACGCAATGTGTCAGGCGAGTACAACCAAGTTGGTGATCTTGCAACGATGAAGTTTTCAACGACTGATGCAGACGGAATGCCAATAAAGACAATGGAACTTGATCGTGGTGACCACGTCCGTCTTGTTGAGGACACCGAGATGTATAAGTCAGGAACTGAGTTCGTTGTTGATGAACTGGTCGGAACGTTCAATGACGACACAGAATGCGTTTACCGATTGTTGACGCTTGATGGCGAAGACGCTGGAACTTGGTCAAACTCAACATTTGCTCATGTGTTCAAAGCCGGTGGCTTTGTCACATCGACACCAAGCCTTGTTGGTGAACGTGGTGCTGAGTTTGTATTGTCGCTTGAAGAAGCAATTCACATGAGCGAAGATTGGAATGCTAAAGATCCTGACTTCGACGATGACGACATGCTTCGCGCAGCCATCATGGGCGATATGCAAATCTGGGCATCGCAACTCGATGATCCGTTCTACATGCCTTATGAGAAACTCGACATCTTGAGCGACGATGACCCAACTCAGATCCTTCGTGTTGCCCGTGACGATCCTGAGTACAATCGTGCGCATGTCGTCGAAGGGTTGACGCAGCAACAATTCGATTTTCTTGAACAGCACGAAGTTAAAGAAATGCGTGCGAATGGCAATAAGCAAATCGCGTCTATCGGACCAAATGCTTACTCTCACGAGAACACGACCTATCCCACCGACAAGACAGGAGACATGGTGTCGCGCCGTGTACTGTTACGTCTTAAAGCACAGCCGCGTCGTGAGGTTCGGCTTGATTTTCCTGATGGTGGTTTCTCGGAACGGTCAACACGATTGACGGATGAGCAATGGGTGATTGCAAGTCCTGGCGTTGTGGTGACTGAGAAACAGGGCGCCTCACCATTCCCAACTGTTGTTCTTGTTATCGGATGTTCTGATGACGAATAACGACCGGGAAGCCCTGTTCGCTAAAATGAAGGCGTGTCACGACGATGTTGTGGCGCGTCTTCGCGAGGACTACATGGGTAAGGAGGTAACGCTCACTGTTCAATGGCCTAAAGAGGCGCGGGGTCGCGCTGCTTTGATCGACGGTATTATAGTTGACGACGGTATTCCGCTTTTCCTTTGTGCTGTCACCCGATCTGGTACTGAGCCTGAAGAACGTGACTTTCTCAATTCAGCGAACTGGACGCGTTCGTATCGTCCTTGGTCTGATTTTATTGTACTGGATGAACAATTATGAAGATCAAAGACCTTGCGGAAGCTTTAACGAAAATGACTGAGAATGGTCACGGTGATTTGCCTGTTAAACAAGCGCTTGGTAATGGCAACGAGAAAAATATTATGGGTTGGGAACTTGTCAACGAAGGCATGTTTGACTCTGATAGAACGCGTGAATTGAAAGGCACTCAACCTCGTTTGCGACTTTTCACCACGTCGCCTTTCTGATATAACTCAGTTATCAAACAACGGAGAACGATCATGCTACAGAAATGGAAAGTCGCGGTAAAACCTAAAGGAATGGAGCCATCCATTCTTGAAGTAACAGCGAACACGTTGCGCGCAGCACTTCACGTCGCACCTTTTTCATGGGCACATCATAACGGTTCACAAGCGGTCAGTCGCGATGGTGTTCCATACACTGTGCCAAGTTCACATCCGATTGAAGGCGTTGCCTTGGTCGAGATCGTCGTTTAAACGCAGGAGATTAAAATGCGTGCATTTGTAAATGAAGAAGAACATCCAGTCGTTCAATTCGACTTTGACAATGGTTGGACGGTATCAATCGTTAAGCGTGGGTCAAATGATGTTTGTAACTGTGCTGTTGCAAGCTGGCCTACACGAAACAGCGCGGATGACAAGATTCAACATCACGGGTCTGAGTTATCAGATCAAGAGATCGCTGAATTGATGGGTGATATTTCAACAAGGAAGAAAGTTTGATGGACGTTAAGATCTTTGCAAATGGTCAATGGGTCACGGTTCCTCATGACGGTCGTCTCGTGATCGAGATTGATGGCACTGAACAGAAATTCACCATCAGCGAAAAGGAAAGTAAACTAAACGTCTATTCAAATCATTGTCGCCCAACGATTGAAGTCGATGGTAACAACGTGATTGTTGAAGACCGGTACGTTGGGAAATCATAATGAAACAGAAAACAGCCAAAACGGTAGAAGACGTTCTCAATTGGATTGAAACGACCGCGCATCATTACGCTGCCACCGATGACGAAGAAGGATTCTTTATTCTGAAAGGACACGGTAACAAGCTGCGAATACCGAACGACATTCAAGCGCAAACACACGACCTTGTTGAACCGAGCAATGATCAATTTGACACACGTATGTTCCGCGCCAATCGTAAAGGCCGCGCTCGTCTGAAGAAAGCTCAAACAGCTTAAGGAATAGATTATGGAATGGATGGTAATGGTAATGCTGTGCTTTGATGCACAACCAGACACATGTGTTTTGTTCGTCGATCCGAGCGAGCCTCTTGTCTATGAAAGTCGTCCGGCATGTCTTGATCAAATGAATGAGACGATTGCACGCGCGCACTCTTTCACATCGAAGACGGCTGAACTTGGCTCTGGACCTTTTACGATTGATGGTCGTTGCGTTCGTCAAATTGATAGTCATGAGCCAGAAGCATGAGATTGCTTGTCGTCGCATTTCTGATATTCTTAACGGCCTGTTCGTCATTGCGTAATGCTGAAACAGATGGTGTCCTTTGGATTTCTGGCTTGTCTGATCGTGTCGGTTCATATGGTCTTGCACGACTTGCGGATGAACGGAACGAACCATTGATGGCGTTCAACGGAACGTTCTCCGGAAACCCTCGCGCAATCGTCGGCCATAGCCTCGGAGCTGATCGAGCAGCACGCATGGCTTTGCAATCGTGCCCAAACGTCGTTGTGCTCCTTGATCCCACACAGACGTTCGATATGTCGCGTTGTCGCACGTTTGTCGTTTGGTCGAAGTCGTGGAATCGTCGTCATGTAACGGGCGCGAAAGAATATTAGTTGCTTTCATCGCATATTGATTTGCCTTTGAAGGCTGCTCCTTTGATCAAGGATTTTATACAATGATGCATTTAATTATTTTCCAAAAAGGTGTTGACATTAGGTTATAACTCAGTTATATATTGTTTATCAAGCAACGGAGACATTGAAATGCAGCATATAATTTTAAAAACTCGCACACTTGGAACAAAAGCAATGAAAGCTGAAGTTTTAGCTCTTGCGCCTTCAGTCGTGTCGTTTACTAAACGTCATGTTCCAGGTTGTGGTTATGTTTTCTATGCAACAGACAACAACGACGTGACAAGAGTCCAGATATCAAAAACACGTCAAGGTTGCGTTGCTACTGTAAAATGATTGAGGTTTTTATTTTACAGAAAAAGGTTATGGCGTCCATTGAGGAATGGGCGTCATTAGGGCAAGATTCAACAAACGCTAGAACTGTTTTTTCTAAATTTATTGAAAGATCTCAAGTTGATGATGCTTTTAGAATGAATTTAACCAGCTGGGTTAACGCGCCAACTACAAGTAAACTATTTCGGCTGGCACGCAGCTATGGGTTTGACATTGATGGTGATTTAAACATCTTTAACAGTGTGGTTTCTCTCGATTCTGCGTACTCACGCGTAAAATAATTGCTTGACAATTCAGGTCAGTCGTTGCACGCGCGCGTGCGCGCATTACGCGTGCGTGAGTGATTGTCTTCGGTCATGTTCATTTGCTGATATTCTGCGCAGGGTGTGCAGGGAAGGTGTTTGACTGTAGTGTTTTCAAGATGTTAGGTGCTGTTTTGTCCCTGCACGGAAACTGCATAGAATGCAATGGTTCGAGTATGTTCTTGATTTAACTCAGGAATCCAAGAATTGGTTCTTCTATACAGGTATGATCATTCTGAAACGATGATATTGTTTCGCGCGTGCGCGCACACGTAAAAGCGGTATGCTTGTCAGCACACAGCGGATTTCTATTTAGTATCTGACTTCCTGGTCGACGCATCCTTGATTGCGGGATATAAGCGAGTTAGGTTCTCTGATAGATAGATCTAGACATAAAGGCTTGTTTATCTTAAATCACATAAAGAAATCTTTATCTCGGAAAAATGAATGTCTAGAAAACCCGCATCAGAAGTGACAACCGTCGAATCTAAGAAACGCGTGGCAGCGGACGGTACACAGCGCGGACTTGCGAGAAAAGGATCAAAGAACAAAGTAACTCAACTGCTCGAAGATATTCAAAGCGCAGTCGAACGAGACACAGGCATCAAGGAATGGGATCCTGTTGTCCAGATGGCTGTTGTTGCAGCACGCGCCTTCTCTGGTTATCCTGCAACCGACGACGAGGGCAATCCTGTCATTGATACCGAAACAGGCAGACAGGTTATGGTTCCACCAGATCCTGCTCTTGCAACAGCGGCCGCTGCAAAGGTCGCACCATACATTCACCAACAACTACGTCCGAAGGAACGTGGTGACGAAGAATCTGACCGTGATGATCCTTCAGAGAAGCGTGATAAGGTTCTCGCTGCATTTGAGAGCATGGGCGTGGAGGTGAACCGAGATGACGAATGATCCACGCAAAGCCGAAACTTTGCAAGACGCAGCATTGAACCCAGACGGGAAGACCTGGAACGGCGCGAAAGCGCTTTCTTGGTTGTCGGAGATAATGAACCCTGGTAAAGGCTTGCCTGAGGAAGAGGTCGCAAAGATGTTCGAAGAAGCAAAGGCACGACGTGCTGCACAGAGTCGGTAAAGCATTAAGGGGCGATGCGGCGGTCTCCAAAACCGCAGAGTGGGGTTCGAGTCCTCATACCGATGCCAAATGAAAGATGTTAGTAATGACTTGGTATGATCGAATGATCTGTTCATTGTGGGGACACGATGTAAGATACTTCAATCTTGACAAATCAGACGACAGATACTGCTCACGATGCCGTGAACAGTGGCCTAAACGAAATAAGGATACTCCTGCAAACGCGATTGATCAATCTGAAACTGACGAATAACGTAATCATATTCAAAGTTGATATCTTGAGTTTCTCGAACGTCGGAGTATAAAATGACAAATGGTGGTTAAAACCTCCTACCCAAAAGAGTGCATCGGGACCCGCACCAAGCGACTTTTCAAACGGTGAAAAGCGGGGGAGCCGCACAGAGCTTTGTGCCTGTGCGGCTTTATTCATTTAACGAAGGAGTGAACAAATGAAGTATGCAGTTATTGCGTCAATCGTTGGAATGGCTCTTATGCTTGGATATGGCATCCATTTTGACATTGAGAACGGAACGTCGAAATTCGGCACAGGCTGGGACATTCTTGCGTCCGCGGCTGTTATTGCCGTGTTGATCGTTCTTTACCATGTTGGCAAACCGCAAGCGAACAAGACCTGGTCACAGTGGGCTCTGTCATGAAACGTCTTTCAATGATCGTTGCAGCAGCGGTATTGCTGTCATCACAAGCTCTTGCAGCTCCTGGAATCAAGATCGGCAAGTATGAACCTTGTCAGCCTCATGAGTTCATGAACAACCTATTCGCAATGGGTGGCATGAAACTTCGCAGTCAAAAGCCGCACGAGGATGGTGTTGTTACGCTCTACACAAGCGAACGTCGATCACATTGGGCAATCTTCTTGATCCCAGATGAGAATCAGGAATACATGTGTCTTTTGTCTGAAGGCAAAGGCAAACTACCTGAACCACAGAAATCCTAGGTAGCGCCTAAGACGTGTGATGGAGCTTCACGATAGAAGTGCTCTGAGTCCGGTGGGAACTTAATCCCACCAAAGATTAGATTAACGGAGACTATAATGACCGAACTAGAACAATTCCTTCGCACAAAGGCCGACGAACTCGCACCCATAGATGAGGACTGGCCTGATTGTCGATCATTCAAGTTGAATGAGAAGCGAACGTCCTACATCTGGCGCGTTGGTGTTCTTGCACAATGGGATTCAAACAAATGCGACTATGCGCGCATCTTTGTTGGTCATGAACGCGAACCTGGAAAGCTCGAGTTTATCGGTATGCTGCATTACCGAGACGGTGAGAATGACGATATAGGTCGTTCGTTGCAGCGCATTGTTGACATTGCAGGCGACATTCATCCTGCGTTCATGGATGATTGATGTTTCAGTACGCGTTTAAACGATTAGGGCACACAGAACCCGGTGAAGAGGTTATTTATCTCACTAATCGCGAGTTCGATGTGTTCTTTTCAGCGTCACCACCATCAACTGCTCAGAAAGCACTTGCTTACAGCGAGTTCGTAGTCAACGGCGAACAATTGAAACGACTTGCCTTCGACAGGCAAACACAACAGCTAAAGGATCCATTGTAATGGCATTTATAGTATTCGACATGGACGGCACACTGAGTGACCCATCTGCGCGCGTTCATCATCTTGAGAACAACGACTGGGACTCATTCTACGACGAGTGCGACACGGACACACCAAAAGAAGATGTTCTGCTCGCATTCAATGCGCATATTGACGCTGGTCACACAATCATGATCTGGACAGGTCGTCGTGAGAGCTGCCGTATCAAGACAATCGAATGGCTGCAGGCGCAGAACATCGACATGACAGACATTCACATTGCAATGCGCGCTGGCAAAGATCATCGTCACGACACCGAAGTCAAAGGCGAGTGGATTGCGCAGTATGGGCGTCCAGACCTCGTTTATGAAGATCGCAACTCGATGGTCGAGTTCTATCGGTCGCAAGGCATCACATGCGTTCAAGTGGCTGAAGGAGACTTCTAATGTGGGATAAACGTTACAGACAACTTAAAGAAGGCGAAACGATCAGGAAAGGTGACGAAGTACTCGCGTCATCAAAAGAAGGTTGGGTACCTGCACGCGTTTTGGGCGGCAAAGCTCCTAACCCACTTTATACGTCACACAGGCTCTACAGACGAAAGAAAATTCCTTTGTGGTTAAAGGTGCTCATGGTGGCATCAATTGTCATTTTGTACTGGTTCGTGTTCGCGGGTGGAGCTTTACTGTATTGCCTCAATTACTGTTAGGAGAACGTAATGGCTGAAATCCAGAAACTCGAATTGAATATCGGTCCCATGATGCGTGAAGCGATGATCAACAGTATTGCAGACATCGTTGATGCCGTGCCTCAGTACCGTTACGCGGTCATTCTTGAACTGTTGAGCCGTGACGACACGTCTCGAATGCTTATCGCAGAGGCAATGGGCGAAGCAGCTATCAAAGAGACCAAGGCAGACGAAGAACAGCAAGCGTTGCTGGATTCAACCGACTTTATCGAAGGCGAAGTTGCAGACAAGTCATGGGACGAGATCATGCTCGAAGTTCTTGCTGAACTAAAAGACACACCAGGCGGTCGCGCTGAGGTCGAGTAAGATCTCAGAACCTAATCGACATTTCATTGTCAACTGTTTATGTTGCGGTAACCAGCAATGAAAGGAAATGCTCAATGGACATCCACAAGCTAATCGACGAAGCACTTGCGGCCCGTGAACAATCCGGTCATGAGGCAGGTGTTAAAGCAGGCCGCGCAGAGATTGCAGATGAGGTCAACGATCTAATCAACAAAGAGCGTGCAAAGCTAATCGACCAGGGTCGTGCGCAGGGCCGCGCAGAAGTTGAACCACTTATCGAGAAAGCCCGTGAAGAAGGCCGTCTTGTAGGTGTTGAAGATGGTTTGACGCAGGCCGCGTTGACGAACGACAAGAAAATCACTGACAAAGCACGCAAAGAAGGTCATCAAGAAGGACGGCGTGAAGGATACAAAGCAGGTCGTGGTGAAGGATACAAAGCAGGATGGAACGATGCAATCGCCACTCCTGTTCGTGACCAGAAAGCCAAGTAGGCCGTTTAAACGTTCATGACGATTGCAATCGAGACCATAAACCCAGAACAGATTGATGTGTTACGCCTAGGCCGGTCATTCCGCGACCTAGGTATCACTATGGATTACTTCCGCGAGAATCCAGATCAGGTCGAACTGTGGATGGAACATCTCGGTGACGACTTGATGAACGAGTTGGTCACAGACTGGTCATTCCTTGCGCGTGATGAACAGTTACCCCCTGCAGACGTCTACAAGTTTTGGTTGTATATGGCGGGACGTGGTTCGGGAAAGACACGAACAGGCGCTGAATGGACTAAGGACCTTGTGCGTGCGGGTTACAATCGCGGTGGATTGATCGCACCAACAGCAGCAGACGCTCGTGACGTTATGATTGAAGGAGAATCGGGCCTTCTTGCTGTGTGCAACGCGTGGGACTTGGATTACAAAGGCAGTCCCATGGGAAGGCCGATCTACGAACCGTCTAAACGACGTGTGACGTGGGAAAACGGTGCAATGGTCACATTGTACTCGGCAGATGAACCCGAGCGTCTTCGTGGTCCCCAGCATTCCTTCCTTTGGATGGACGAATTAGCCGCTTGGCGTCGAATGGAGACATTTGACCAGGCAATGTTCGGTTTGCGTCTTGGTAAGGCGCCGAAAGTATTCATTTCAACAACACCGAAGCCAAAACCTTTGGTCAAACGACTGTTTGCTCGTGCGCAGAACACAGCAGACGTTGAAGTCGTGATCACAACAGGTTCGTCAGAAAGAAACGCGGTTAATCTTGCACCAGGCGTGATCGAAGAGCTTCGCGACATGTATGCAGGTTCCGAACTCGGTCGTCAGGAACTCGATGGCGTGTTGCTTGAAGAACTCGAGGGTGCATTGTGGTCGCGTGCGCAGATTGATGGCAATCGTCATGAAGTCATGCCAACACTTACTGATCCCGACTTCTACTTCCTAAGAATCGTTGTGGGAGTTGATCCTGCAACCACAGATAAAGAAGGTTCTGATGAAACAGGTATCGTTGTCGCGGCGCTTGGTTCAGACAACCACGCATATGTGCTTGCTGACTACTCAGGCAAGTATTCTCCTAAAGGTTGGGGCGACAAAGTTGCATGGGCATTCAACAAATGGCAAGCAGACAGCGTCGTTGCAGAAGTCAACCAAGGCGGCGACATGGTCAAACATGTTCTTGAAGGATCAGACGACATGATGCCTGTGAAGATGGTTCATGCGTCCCGTGGCAAGCTCGCACGCGCAGAACCTGTTGCTCAGAAATACGAACAAGGAAAAGTTCACCATGTCGGTCGTGCAGTTGTCATGGCAGATGGAACAAAGAACGAAGGCCACTTAGACAATCTCGAAGATCAGATGTGCACTTGGGAGCGCTTGTCTGCGACTTACTCACCTGACCGCATCGACGCACTTGTGTGGGCAATTCATGAACTCATGATCGACGGTGCAAAAGAAATCATAACAGCAAAACTACGCGGGACGCACTAATGGATTACACGCACGATCAATACTTCCAACAGACAGTCGAACGCGACTTCTTTCAATTCATGTGCGGTGAGCTTATTGGTTCAGGTCAGTTCCGTGACGTCTACGTCTTCGAACAGGATCCTCGTTACGTCGTCAAAATAGAGACAGGAGCACAATCGTTTTCGAACATACGTGAATGGGATTTGTGGAATGATGCGCAATTCATGAGTGAAGAAATAAGAGGCTGGCTTGCACCTTGCAAATCAATCTCTCCTTCCGGCACTGTCTTGCTTCAACGTCGAACAACTCCTGCGACTAAGTACCCAGAAAAGATACCGTCTTAGATGACAGACACGAAGAAGCAAAACTTCGGTATGATAGGCCGCAAGTTCGTTGCTCATGATTATGGAAACAATCGAGTGTGCAACCAAGGTCTCACAAAACGACTAATGATCGCGAATTGGTGGGAGTGATCGGATAAAACTGCGCGCGTGGTCCTTTGTGTCGAACAAACCAAGCACGTCACCATTTTCATTCACCACGACGTAGTCGCCAAAACTGTTGATTGTTATACTCATGGCGTCACCACCCAAAGTGCATAGCACAATGCCAGTATGACGATCAATTTTAACGCTTCAGATAAGATGTTCATTTGTTTTCTCCGTTGATGCGTGAAGCATACGGGAAACAAATGAACGATCCGTTAACGTTGCATGAAGTACATGACGACGGGAGCGTAGAAAGGCGAATACGCAATCAAAGCTAGTAGAGCAAAGCCAATCTTGCCTAAGACGTCTTCAACGACGCGTTTCCATGCAGGCATTTCTTGACGACGTAGTTCGTGTGCGCGATTCCACGCGGGCGCGGTGTTCCATTTACCATAAGCGTCCTGCGCCTCAGCAATGGCCTTCGCTTCTTTGTATGTCATGGTGGTCATCTGATTGTCTCCGTTGATTACAGTACCTTATTTATGCGTCATCACTGGAAGTGTCAACCGCAGCGGTCAAAGGACGACCATCTGCCGACCAATCGTCGCACGGATCGTTGCGTCTGACCTTGGCAACGCCCATTTGCCCTGCACCGACCTGGATCGGCTTGCGAGGCGCGTTGTCGAGGCGCTCATACTGGCCGTCTGCGGTCAACGTGCCCCATTCTTCGAACTGCACAGGACGAGGCGGACCAATTGGCCCGAACTCAGGGTTGTCTTTCAGCCATTGCTCTTGCTCAGGTGTCATTCGGGCCTCCATCACGGTTCGCAAAGATGAACTCGTCTTTGCGCTTGTAGGGCAACGCTCGCATTTGCTTGAGCGTGAGGCTTCCACGAGCAGCAACGCGCGTCATTGCCTCGTCGTGACGCTTACCCGCGGCAATCGTCGCTGCGCGTTGTGCGTGGTACGCACGATCAGCGTTCGCCTTTGTTCCCATCATGCCGCAAGCCTTTCTGCAATGCGCCCGCGATTGATCGCCATGGCGTCTTCGGTTGGGGTCCAGTCGTTCCACCAGTTGTGCATTGACGGGCGCGCGTATTCGAACCAGAACCCGCGAAGGTTGGTCGCATACCCACGACGGGTCATCTCGTCGCACAGTTGGTTGTGTCGATCACGCAAGTAGCCAAGTCGCGCATAGAAGAAGCGCACATGCCCTGTGCCGAGACGATACTCGGTCGGGTTGCGTGGGTCGTCGGGCCGTTCGCCGCGTTCCATGGCTGCAACAGCCAATGGGAACACACGAGGCAATTCGCGATACTCGGCAACGAGGTGCTCGCGCGTCAATTCGGTGACAGGCACACAGTTAATCCTGGTCATAGTTCCACCCGTAACTTGGCATACCATCGCAACTCGGCCATATCGACCCGGTGCGACGACGATTGAGGACACCACGTTTGACAAGGCGATTGAGCCGCCAATGCCAGAACCAGAACGACGTGAGCGGTGAGAAGCACGCAATTCCGTCGATGCGTTGCATGTAACCTTTAGGCACATGCGTCTTGA
>Ga0070750_10001051_pt1 | contig 15490 bp, 25 predicted proteins | sample VirMetDEL_Nov_24_FD_77013 | JGI IMG/M metagenome (GOLD analysis project Ga0070750, IMG submission 77013) | Aqueous microbial communities from the Delaware River and Bay under freshwater to marine salinity gradient to study organic matter... | ecosystem: Environmental > Aquatic > Marine >...
TGTGGTAACGTCTTTTGATGCACGTTTGTCTAGCTTGCGGCCAGTCCAGTGCGATACGCTGAGTTCGCATAGCATCGAGGACGATGCTATAGATGGTGCGTGAGCGGCGGGTGCCGCGGTTTCGGGGGTTTGCATTGCGGTGTTTGCGAGCGGCATGTTGTTCTCCTCTGCTACGGCTCTAATTACGTGGCTCTTATTTCCAACCATTGCATTCATTTTCTGTTCTCCTTGTTAGTGTCTGCACTAACATTATGCTGTGTATTTATTCAGACCTTTGAGGTCTGACTTCTTAGTGACCAGTGTCGCCCCTTGCTTGTGGGCGATTGGTGCGATGCACCAAGTTGTGCGTGTCGCGATAGCGGCTTCGGCTCCGCAGTCTAGGCACGTTTGGTATCCGAGTTGTCGGCGGCGTGGGTCGTAGGTGTCGCCGCAGGTGATACAAAAACAATCAGTCATATTCTCCTCCTTACTTGTTTTCGTGATATGACCACCGCTTGAATGTGTGCGGATTAGTCTTGTTGAAGCTGCCATAGGCAGTGGGTGTTGGGTCGCAGTAGCGATTGAGTTCCTGTCGCTTGCTTGGCGATAATGCGCGGTAGCCGCTGCGATATCTAATTACTAGGTTGCCATCGGCGACATAATCGTCGTACAGGGATTGTAGTTGTTGTCGTGTCATTTGGTGTAGTTCCTTGTTAGTGCGTCACTAACAGTGACGTCTGGTGGTTAGAAGTTGTAGGGGTGATTGGACTTATAGAATAGCACAAGTTGTAGCTTATGTCAAGTTTTAGCAAATGGTGGTGTTTAGTAGTAGGCGTTGTAATGTTCCATAATGTTCTAACAGGTGTGCTGGCAAGTGCTTGAAATCATTGAAATGTTCTATTGTTCTTATTTTAGATAGATATGTATCTACCTCTTTAAAAGTTGTTTTTTGGGACTGCGAGGTGGTGGTGGACTACGCAAAACACCCCTGCCAGAAATCTGGGTATATATGTAAAAAGTGCGAACATTTGGAACATTACTGCAAAATCAATGACTTAGCACGGAACATTAGCCAAAAATTTTGGAACATTTGGAACATTACTTTGTTTTCAATGACTTAGCAAAACGCAACACAATTCTTGCATATATTAAAACATGTCAGGCGTTACGCTACTCTAAGAACTGGTATCAAATGTTAGTGGAACACTAACAAAAAAAGCCCCGCATAACGCGGGGCAGTACGAGGTGTTGAGCAATGTGCATATCTTATAGCACGTGTCGAGGCGCAACGCAACTCTAAGAACTGGTATCATTTGTTAGTGTGACACTAACAGAAATAGTAAGAAGATAATGTTCTTTAAGTTTGGTAACAAGTGATGACAAAGCCGAATCCGCCGACCCGCTGCGCAACTCTAAGAACTGGTATCAAACCCCCCGCCGAAGCAGGGGGTAAGTTGTTATCGTTTGACCAGTGTAAACGCTGCCTGTCGTGGGAACGTGTGACCGTGCTCGGTCATTATGCGTCGTCGTTCCAAGATGTAGTTGATGTCGCGCTGATCCATTGTCTCGCGCATGTAAGGTAGGAAGCGGTCAAATTTGTCGTCATCCCATTTTGCGATAACGTCGAGAGCGGATTGGAAAATATGTTTCATTGTTTGTCCTAACATGTTTAGAGGCGCGGGCATTGCTGCCCGCGCGGTTGGTTTATTTGGTTGGGTGAGGGATGCCCGCCTGAACCTTGGCATCGACGATGCAGTTCAGGAAGTCGACGACATCAAATTCCCACTCATTGGCCTGAGCGATTTTCTCGACGTTGACCAACGCGTCGGTCAATTTGTCGATAGCAGCCTTTGGTGGTCGCGCCTCGCGTGTATCGTCAGTATTGACGTTTTCGCGCTTTTCCAAACCAGTCTGGAAATCATTGCGGCGTGCGCCAATTTCCTGCTGCCAGTAGCGTTTGGTGGCCTTGTCTACATCAGACAATGCCTTGGTAGGCGTTGCCAATAGCTTCTGGTTGGCCTTGGTGAACCCTGCTACAATCGCCTCATTGATCGCCGCGAATTGCTCAGGCGATGCAGTTGACTCATATTTTTTGCTTTTAGGCGATATGAAATCAGTGGATAGCACGCCTTGTGCATACAACACGTCAATAGACGATTCCATTTTGCGCGCTGCGCCTTCAACCGCTGCCACGGCCTCTGTGATTGCGGTTGCTGATACGGGTTCCAAAGTAATGTTTGACATATGTTAACTCCTTATATGTCAGATTGAAATATCGGTTGGCCTCATTGCCCTGCCGATAACCAAGTTATGACATGTTAGTGCGTCACTAACAAGGGATAACGCCCAAATAATAACACCTGATAGCGTAGCGCATTAGATAATAACAAATGTTAGTGAGGCACTAACAAAATCCCGCTACGCAAATCATACCGCCCCCCACCCCCCGCTTTGTGTTATGGGACTCCACACTATTCTATGTATTACTAATTCTCTCAAACAAATCAGTTTCCAGACTTTTAGACTGTCCGCCAGGACAAAAATATCCCGGGTTTTTATTATTTATTATCAAGGACTTAGCCTTTTTCTACCCCCCAACTTCCGGCGGCGTACACAGGAAACACCCCCCGTGCAAAAATAAGTCCCCCCATGCAAAAATTTTTTGTAGTAGCCACGCAGTGCTACTGAGTGTTGCGAAAACACGCTAAAAGAACTAATATGATGCCATCGGCCACCAGCCTGCGAGATAAGATGACAATACAGCTAACGCCCGAGACAGGGGTGCCAATAAATAAACGTGCGCCCAAAATAGACCTGAAGACACGCGCTGCGGCGTGTGCAAAAACTGTTGCGCTCTTATCCGACCATGGCCTCGAGGTAGAACTTACCGCCGAAGATAAAGAAGTAGCCGCTGCGCTCGCCGTGTCTTACGCCCAAGACCCAGAAAAGACCTCAACTGCAGCAAACAACCAACGTGCAGCACAACTCACCCCTGCAGTATTGCGGGAAACAAACCTGATTCTGACTGAATGGGGCAAGAGCGTCGTTGATTCCGCCGTAACCGTACGGCACCTCGTGACAAATAAGCTCATCACCGAGACCGAAAACCCAGACCCACGGGTGCGGTTGAAGGCGCTAGAGCTGCTTGGTAAGATCAGTGACGTGGGATTGTTTGCAGAGAAGTCTGAGGTGACAATAACGCACCAGACGACAGATGATCTGAAAGAAAAGCTGCGCAGTAAACTACAGAAACTAACCCGTGCACACACCCAAGACCCGATAGAAGACGCCGTGGTGATAGACGGCGAGATGGTCGACGTGGACAAGGAGCTTGGCTTCGACGATGAATAAGATGGTCGACATAGGCGATGAAGAGATCGAGGCGTTGCTAGACAAGCTAGACGACCTGTCTCCAGAAGAGCTTGCCGAAATTGACCAGATGGTGGACGAGCTGGCGAGCAGGAAAACAAACCAAGCTGCTTATGATGACCTGCTGGCGTTCTGTAAGAAGATGGACCCTAACTATCTGGTTGGGCGACATCACCGCATCTTGGCCAACATGCTGATGGCTATTGAGCGCGGCGACAAGGACCGTATTTGCGTAAACATGCCCCCTCGCCACGGCAAATCGCAGCTCGTGTCTATATTCTACCCTGCGTGGTTCCTCGGGAGAAATCCTAACAAGAAGGTCATGATGGTGTCCCACACCACTGATCTGGCGGTGGATTTCGGTCGGAAGGTACGTAACTTGATTGCGACAGATGCCTACAAGGCTGTATTCCCCACAGTTACCCTTGCTATCGACAGTAAGTCGGCGGGGCGTTGGAACACGAATATTGGGGGTGAGTATTTCGCTTGTGGTATCGGCTCGTCAATCGCGGGTCGTGGTGCTGACTTGTTACTCGTTGATGACCCACACTCAGAACAAGATGTATTGAGTGGCAATTTTGAGGTGTTCGAGAGAGCCTATGAGTGGTTCACATTCGGTGCTCGGACGCGTTTGATGCCTGGGGGTCGTGTGGCTATCGTGCAGACTAGATGGCACCTTGATGACCTGACGGGCCGTGTGACCAGAGACATGGCTCAAAATGAGCGTGCCGACCAGTACGAGGTGGTGGAGTTTCCAGCGATCCTCGAGGTCGAGGAGAAAAAGCAGACAAAGAACGGGAAGACGCGCAAGACTGGCAAGCACGTGCAGAAGCCGCTGTGGCCAGAGTTCTTCGATATGGAGGCGTTGCTACGCACAAAAGCGTCGATGCCCGTGTTCCAGTGGAACGCCCAGTATCAGCAGCAGCCCACCGCCGAGGAAGCCGCCCTCGTGAAACGTGAGTGGTGGCAGAGGTGGAAGGAAGAGAGTCCGCCATACTGCGAATACATAATAATGTCGCTCGATGCGGCTGCAGAGAAACACAACAGGGCAGACTACACTGCGCTCACTACATGGGGTGTTTTCCTAAACGAACACACCAGTGCTTACAATATTATATTGTTAAACAGCATAAAAGAGCGTATGGAGTTTCCTGAGCTTAAAAGGCTCGCGATGGAAGAATATGAGGACTGGGAGCCTGATTCGTTTATCGTCGAGAAGAAAAGCGCAGGCACCGCGCTGTATCAGGAGATGCGCCGTATGGGACTACCTGTCTCTGAATATACGCCGCACAGGGGGTCGGGCGACAAGCTGGCCCGCTTGAACTCCGTTGCTGACATCGTGGCGTCTGAATTGGTCTGGATGCCTGAGACACGGTGGGCAGAAGAGGTCATCGAGGAGATCGCAGGGTTCCCGTTCATGAGTCATGATGACTTGGTGGACTCTACGGTTATGGCGCTTATGCGGTTCCGCCAAGGTGGGTTTATTCGTTTGCCGACGGATGAACCGGAAGAACCGAGATACTTCAAACAACGCCGTGGCGGCTACTATTAAGAGGTTAAGATATGGCTATCGAAAAAGGCATTTACGCAGCTCCAGAGGGGCTAGATGATATGGAAGATGAGATGGAGATTGGCGGCGAAGAGCTGGACATCGAGATCATCGACCCAGAAGCAGTAATCTTGGACGATGGCAGTATGGAGATCACACTGATCCCCGATGCGAATATCGCTGACCTCGCCGATTTTAACACCAACCTAGCTGAATTGCTGGAAGAAGGTGATTTACGGGCTATCGCAGACGACATGATGGGGCTGGTCGAAGCAGATACGGACAGTCGCAAAGAGTGGGCGGAAGCATATGTCAAGGGTCTTGATGTCCTTGGGTTCAAAATGGAAGAGCGTAGCGAGCCGTGGGAGGGTGCCTGTGGTGTCTATTCTAACGTGCTGGCCGAAGCAGCCATACGGTTCCAAGCGGAGACAATGAGCGAGACGTTCCCAGCAGCGGGTCCAGTACGCACTAAAGTCCTTGGAGACGAGACAAAAGATAAGATGGAAGCCGCACAGCGCGTGCAGGCGGATATGAACTACGAGATTACTGAGCGTATGGTCGAGTATCGGTCAGAGCACGAGCGGATGTTGTACGCTCTGGGCTTGGCTGGCTCTGCGTTCAAGAAGGTGTATTTCGACCCGAATCTGGGGCGTCAGGTATCTATCTACATCCCAGCAGAAGATGTTATCGTGCCTTACGGCGCAAGCCACATCGAGACAGCAGAACGTGTCACACACGTCATGCGCAAGACTAAAAACGAGGTTCGCAAGCTCCAAGCAGCGGGGTTTTATCGCGAAGTAGACCTCGGAGAGCCTATGCCATACCACTCCGACATCGAGGAGAAGAAGGCAGAAGAGGGCGGATACGAGCTAACAAACGACAATCGGTACACATTATACGAAATTCACGTCGAAACGAACCTAGATGGGGTCGATGATGAGGACGATCTGCCGAAACCGTACGTAATTACGATCGAGCGGGGCACTGGAGAGGTGCTTGCCATCCGTCGGAACTACGAAGAAGGCGATATGTTGGCCCTGAAGAATCAGTTTTTCGTCCATTATCCCTATGTTCCAGGGTTTGGGTTCTACGGATTGGGCCTGATTCACATTATTGGGGGCTACGCGAAGGCTGGAACCAGCTTGATTCGCCAGTTGGTGGACGCAGGGACACTATCTAACCTCCCAGGTGGCCTAAAAACACGTGGTTTGCGCATAAAAGGCGACGATTCTCCCATCGAGCCAGGCGAATTTAAGGATGTAGACGTGCCGTCGGGGTCAATCCGCGACAATATCATGCCTCTGCCTTATAAAGAACCGTCTCAGACGCTTCTGGCGTTGCTTCAGCAGATCACACAGGAGGGCCGTAGGCTCGGAGCGATCTCTGACCTGAATATCTCTGATATGTCGGCTAACGCGCCTGTGGGGACTACTCTGGCGCTCCTAGAGCGTACTCTGAAGCCGATGGCAGCGGTTCAGGCGCGTGTACACTACGCGATGAAGCAAGAGTTCAAGATGCTCAAGTCTATCATCGCCGAGCACGCCTCCGAGGACTACCAGTATCAGCCACATCGTGGTGAAGTTAGCGCCCGCCGCGCTGATTATGAGATGGTTGACGTGATTCCTGTCAGCGATCCGAACAGTTCTACAATGGCACAGCGCGTTGTTCAGTACCAAGCGGTGCTGCAGATGGCGCAGTCAGCCCCACAAATCTACAATCTGCCACAATTACACCGCCAGATGATTGAAGTTCTGGGCGTGAAAAACGCAGATAAACTTGTCCCAACGAAGGACGACGCGAAGCCGACCGATCCGGTCAGCGAGAACATGGATGCACTGATTGGCAAGCCGATCAAAGCGTTCATCTACCAAGACCACCAAGCCCATATCGCAGCGCATACATCGTTCCTACAAGACCCGATGATTATGCAGATGATTGGGCAGAACCCGCAGGCCAAGCAGATTATGGCCTCGCTGCAAGCGCACATCGCCGAACACCTTGGATTCCAGTATCGTCAGCAAATCGAAGAACGCTTGGGCGCGCCATTGCCCCAGCCAAACGAGGAGCTGCCAGAGGAGATCGAGGTCGAACTGTCTCGTCTTGTTGCAGACGCAGGCAAGCAACTTACACAGTCTCACCAACAGCAGGCCGCACAGCAGAAAGCGCAGCAGCAGGCGCAAGACCCAATGTTCCAGCTTCAGCAGGCAGAACTACAGGTCAAGCAAGCCGAAGTGCAGCGTAAGGCAGCAAAAGATCAGGCCGATGCACAGATCAAAGCCGAGCAGATGCAACTGCAGAAGGCTAAGAGCATGACCGACGCTATGCTGAAAGCGGAAGCGATTAACGTAGACAAAACGGAGCTGGCGCTCGAAGCCGAGAAAGACGGCATTAAACTAAGCCAAGCCCGTAAAGAGGCACAAGCGAAGGCTACATTTGAAGCAGCCAAGCTAATGCAACAGAAACCAAGAGGAGAAGGTAATAAATAATGGCAAAAACCGTCTTTGACGTGCTTACGGAACGTATCGACGAGGAAATCTCGTCTGCACAAGTTTTCCTGAGTGGTGGGTCAGCTAAAGACTACGCACAATACAAGGAAATTGTCGGCTTAATTCGGGGTCTCGAAGCAGGCAAATCGTATATTGAAGACCTCTCGCGTAACTATATGGATAACGACGATGACTGAAGCAGCAGTTAAACTCAGCGAAGAACAAGAATTTGAACAACAACTCCCTAAACCTGTAGGCTATCGTGTGCTTGTCGCACTGCCTCAAGTCTCTGAGACTTATGAAGGGACGAGTATCATCAAGACAGACACAGAGAAAAACCGTGACCACATTATGTCTATTATTGGCTTAGTCGTGGACATGGGAGCGGACGCGTATGGTGACCAGTCTCGTTTTCCTGATGGGCCTTGGTGTAAGCAGGGTGATTACGTGATGTTTCGTATGAACTCAGGCACTCGGTTTACCCTTGGTGGTACAGAGTATCGGTTGATGAACGATGATTCCATTGAGGCAGTAGTAGCTGATCCTCGTGGCATCCAACGCGCATAGGGGGTTACATGGCTTTTCAAAAAGTAGAATATGAGTTTCCTGATGAAGAAAAGGAAACTGTAGACATCGAGATCGAGCCGTCTTCGGCAGAACCGATGCAAAAACCAAACAAGGCTAAAGCAGACGAAGTTGAAGTCGAAGTAGAAGATGAAGCACCGAAACCAAAACGGGCGCATAATAATCCGCCTGAGCTGGTCGAAGATGACTTAGAAGTCGACATCGTGGATGATACGCCGAAAGCGGATCGGGGCCGTAAACCGTCTGAGCCGCCTGAAGATGTGACTGATGAGGAGTTGGAAGATTACTCTGAAAAAGTCCGTAAGCGGATCAAGCACTTTAGCAAAGGTTACCACGACGAGCGTCGGGCTAAAGAGGAAGCGTTGCGTGCTCGCGAAGAGCTAGAACGTCTATCTCAGCAACTTATCGAAGAAAATAAGAAGCTAAAAGCCAGTAGTTCTAAGAGCCAAGCAGCTCTGATCGACCAAGCCAAGCGGAATGCAACGGTTGAAGTCGAAGCAGCTAAAACTGCATATAAAACAGCGTATGACTCTGGTGACTCAGATGCTGTCATGGAAGCGCAAGATAAGCTAACATCTGCTAGACTTAAGCTCGAAAGAATAAGTAACCTTAAAGTACCAACTTTACAGGAAGAAGAAACTCCTGTACAAATGGAGGTACAAGATAAACCCGCTCCGGCAGCACAAGTCGACCAGCGCGCCGCGGATTGGCAAAAAGCTAATTCTTGGTTCGGTCAAGACGATGAGATGACGAGTTTTGCGCTGGGGTTGCATAACAAGCTCGTCAAACAGGGCGTAAGCCCGCAAAGTGATGACTACTACGAGGCGATAGATTCTCGTATGCGGCAAGTCTTCCCCGATAATTTCGAGGTAGACGAGACAGAAGTCGAAGTGGCACCAGAGCCGAAGCGAAAAGCACAGGTTGTGGCACCAGCAACGCGCAGTACAGCGCCTAAGAAGGTGACACTAACAAAAACCCAAGTGCAGATCGCGAAGAGGCTTGGACTTACACCACAACAATACGCCAAACAGGTTGCATTAGACATGAGGAAACAAAATGGCTGAGAATCGCATAGACCGCGAACTACAAACCCGCGAGAAAACCGTCCGTAAGCGGAGCTGGCAGCGTCCGGAACTTCTTCCATCGCCTACTCCAGAGGAAGGTTATGAGTACCATTGGGTCCGCGTAAGCACCCAAGGTCAAGCCGATGCCACGAATGTTTCTTCTAAACTGCGTGAAGGTTGGGAACCCGTTAAAGCAGCGGATCACCCCGAGATTACCATGGTTACCGTTGAGAACGAACGGTTTGCCGATAATGTGGTGATTGGTGGTTTGATGCTTTGCAAGGCACCGAAAGAGTTGGTTGAGGAGCGTAACGACTATTACGACACCCAGACCAAATCTCAGATGAACTCGGTGGATAACAACTTCATGCGTGAGAACGACCCTCGTATGCCTCTCTTTAACGAGCGGAAGACGAAGGTTACCTTTGGAAACGGAAGCTAATAGGAGCTTGAAATGGCTTATCCTACTGTAAGCGGGCCATATGGCCTTATTCCGGTAAAGCTGTTGAGCGGCACTCCATTTGTTGGTGGTGTATATCGTTCGATGAAGATTGCTAGTGGTTACAACACTTCTATCTTCTTCGGTGATGCCGTGAAACTTGTTACCGGTGGTACTGTTGAGCGTGATGCGTTCGACGCCGCAATGACACCTGTCGGTGTTTTCATGGGCTGCAAGTATACAGACCCTAACTTGGGTTATGAACTGTACAGCCAGTACTTCCCAGCAAACACTGCAGCAGACGACATCGTCGCATATGTTGCAGACGCAACTGACCTGTTGTTCAAAGCAGCCGTCGTGTCTTCTGGCACAACTATCGGCGACCTTGCACTAACAGACATTGGCGCAAACGTTGCTGGCGTAGACAACTCTGGTGATACTGCTTCGGGTAACTCCCGCGGTGCGATCTCCGATACGTCTGCGACTACGAATACTCTGCCTTTCCGCATTGTTGGTTTGGTTGAGGAAACTAAAAACAGCTCGGGTGGTTATACCGAAGCCTACGTTAAATGGAACGCAGGCCACCAGTATGACAACACGACTGGCGTATAAGGAGGGATAGACTATGGCTATTTCACGCGCCCAGTTACTTAAAGAACTCCTTCCTGGACTGAACGCTCTGTTCGGAATGGAGTACGCAAAATACGGCGAAGAACACGCTGAAATCTACGAAACTGAGTCTTCTGAACGTTCATTCGAAGAGGAAACTAAGTTGAGTGGCTTCTCAGCAGCACCCGTTAAAGGTGAAGGTTCTGCGATTGAGTATGACAATGCTCAAGAAGCATGGACTGCTCGCTATACACACGAAACCATCGCGATGGGCTTCTCAATCACTGAAGAAGCAATCGAGGATAACCTGTACGACTCTTTGTCTGCACGTTATACAAAAGCGTTGGCTCGTGCAATGGCGTACACCAAACAGGTTAAAGCCGCAGCGATCCTTAACAACGCGTTTGCAGCTGGTACCACATACGGTGACGGTAAATCGCTTTGTGCAACGGATCACCCACTGGTCTCTGGCGGTACTAACTCGAACCGCCCAACAGTCGCAGCTGACCTTAACGAAACTTCTCTTGAAGCAGCAGTTATTGGTATCAGCCAGTGGACAGACGAACGTGGTCTGCTAATCGCAGCCAAGCCTCGCAAGTTGGTTATCCCACCTGCGTTGCAGTTCGTTGCAACTCGCTTGTTGGACACTGAAGGTCGTGTTGGCACAGCTGACAACGACATCAACGCACTGCGTAACAACGGGTCAATCCCTGAAGGTTACACAGTGAACCACTATCTGACAGACACCAATGCTTGGTTCTTGATGACAGATGTTCCAAACGGTCTGAAGCACTTTGTCCGTACTCCAATGTCGACTTCTATGGACGCCGACTTCGATACAGGCAACAGCCGCTACAAAGCACGTGAGCGTTATTCGTTCGGTGTATCTGATCCGCTAGGCATCTACGGTTCACCTGGTGCGTAAGCACTGTGTGTCACACACTGAGAGGGGGAGCTTCGGTTCCCCCTTTCTTTTTCTACCGTTTCGTAGTATAAGAACTTAATCCCTGACAGCTCCATGGTGGAGCTGACACTAGCCACGACAGGAGATTCACATGGCTAACACGACTTTTCAAGGTCCAGTCCGTTCGGAGAACGGCTTCAAAGCAATCACAAAAACTGCTAACACAGGTGCCGTGACTGAAGATATTTCTATCTCTCACGACGGTACAAACAGTGTTGTTATCTTCACTGACCTACCAACATCTGATCCAACTGTTGCGGGCCAACTCTGGAACAACTCGGGTGTTCTGACTGTCTCCGCAGGATAAGGAGGTAGCTCATGTCTAATTCAGACGTCCGCGCTAAACGAATTACAGCCGCAGCCTCTCTCGCAGTAGGCCCAGCGCGTGTTCGTCAGGTGCAAGTCTTGACAGGTGCAGGTGCAGGCCGCTTAACCATTACTGATGGTGACGGTGGCCCTACTGTCTTGGACCTAGACTTCCTTGCTTCTGATTCGCACTCGGTAAACATCCCCGATTGGGGCATTCGTTGTCAGTCTGATGTATTCATCACCACGATGACTAACATTACTGCAATGACTGTGTTCTATAGCTAGGGGATGGTATGCGCACGTACTATAAAAAAGGCGGTGGAGTAAAATCACCTGCTTGGCAGCGTAAAGAAGGCAAGAACCCAAAGGGTGGCCTGAACGCTAAGGGACGTGCGTCTGCTAAAAAGCAGGGTATGAACCTAAAACCACCTGCGCCGAATCCGAAAACTAAGAAGGACGCATCGCGTCGTAAATCTTTCTGTGCCCGCATGTCGGGCATGAAGAAAAAACTCACCAGCGCAAAGACTAAGAATGATCCGAACAGCCGGATCAACAAAAGCCTGCGCGCTTGGAACTGTTAACATGGCTATTTCTCGTAGCCAGATGAGGACTCAACTAACGGGGGACCGTATGCCAGCTAAGTCAGAGAAACAACGCCGTTACATGGCTATGGCATACAATGATCCTGATATGGGTGTACCTAAAGAGGTTGCGAAAAAGTTCATGAAAAAACCAGCACAAGGCTACAAAAAAGGCGGCAAGATGCCAGACCTAACTGGGGATGGCAAAGTAACTCAAGCTGACGTTCTGAAAGGGCGTGGCGTATTTAAAGCAGGTGGCAAAGTCGGATATCATAAGATGCCAGACGGTACTATGATGAAAGACTCTGAACACAAAGGCATGAAGCGCGGCGGTAAAGTTCGCGGCGCAGGCATTGCACAAAAAGGCGTTCGCGCCTGCCAAATGAGGTAATAGTTATGGCTAAAAGACCAAAGAATAGACGAGTCGATATACCCGCTACGGATTTAGCGCCAAGCCCGATAATGATGACCGCTAAAGCTATAGAAAACCGTCGTGGCAGGAAGCAAGACGAGAAATATCAAGACGCTCTAAGAGAGATGGGCATGTTTGATAACGCTGGTGGTCGAGGCGGTGGAGTTCGTGGTGGTATGGCTAAAGATGATTTCCGTGGTAGAGCGCAAAGAATGAAGAAAGGTGGAAAAGTGAAAAAGTATATGTCAGGAGGCCGTGCCGAGGCCACGAAAAAGCGTGACGAAGAAATGATGCGCAAAGGTCCATCACGTCGTCCACGTCTAGGCCCAAACCGCGAAATGGAGCGTTTGGAAGGTGAAGCAGGAATGGCGCGTCAGCAAGACAACATGCGTAATAAGCGTATGGAGCGTGAAGCGGCTGGCACTGCTTACAAAAAAGGCGGCAAAGTACGTGGCTGTGGTATGGCCCGTGGTGGCGCTGTTCGTCCATGTAAAATGGTGAAGATGAAGGGTTCGTAATGCGTCGTTATTACCGCAAAGATAACTGTGGTTGTTCGCATTCCTACAAAGAAGGTGGGTCGGTGAAGGACGCTTGTTACAGCAAAGTTAAGTCTCGCTACAAGGTCTTCCCGTCCGCCTATGCCTCTGGGGCTATCGCTAAATGCCGTAAGGTTGGCGCAAAGAACTGGGGCAACAAGAGTAAAAAGTAATGGCAGTTCGTAAGACAGCAAAAGGTGCAGCACTAAAGAGATGGTTCAAAGAGGACTGGAAAGATGTGCGTACTGGCAAGGCTTGCGGACGTAAAGAAGGAGAAAAGCGTGGTACACCATACTGTCGTCCAACGAAGAAGGTGTCCAGCAAAACTCCAAAAACAAGCGGTGAGATGACAGCGTCTGAAAAACGCAAGAAGATCGCTGAAAAGAAACGGCTAGGACAACCAGCGGGTAAGCCGCGTAGAGTGTCTGCAGCCAAGAAAAAGGGGAAGAAATAATGGAAATCTTCCAAAATGGCAGGTTCTCTACGGGTGAACCAGTGTATCAGATCGGCACAAAGAACGCTGACGGTACATACGAAGTAAAAGTTTTTGACCTGATGAACAAAGCACAGGCAGAAGCGAAGCTGAAATCTATGGGTGTTAAGACTGAAGCACCTAAGCCTGCGGCCAAAAAAGCTGCGCCTAAGTACGACGGTATGTCTAAGGTGGAGTTGGAAGCGATGATGCGAGAAGAGGGGGTCGAGCTAGACCGCCGTAAGTCAAAAGCAAAACTTCTTGCAGAAGTAAAAGCTCACTTCAAAGGTAAGTAATCATGACGACATAAGGCACCACAGCGTTTAACATGGACTTCACGGAAATCGCCGAGGAAGCATGGGAGCGTGCGGGCCGTGAGATGCGTTCTGGATACGACCTTCGCACCGCTCGTCGGTCTATGAACTTGATGACAATCGAGTGGCAAAACCGTGGTATCAACCTCTGGACTATCGACGAGGGGTCCGTCAGTTTGGCGCAAGGGGTCGCACAATACGACCTCCCCGCCGATACCATTGACCTACTAGAACAAGTTATCAGGACTGGTAGTGGGTCACAGCAGCAAGACTTGACGATCTCGCGCATCAGCGTGAGTACATATGCGTCTATTCCGAATAAAACAAATACTGGGCGTCCTATCCAGTTGTGGATCGAACGGTTGCGTGACAACCCACGTATCAATGTGTGGCCTGTTCCCGAAAGCAACGACTATACGCTACGGTATTGGCGGCTACGCCGCATCGAAGACGCTGGCTCTGGGGTCCAAACAGCGGATATGAATTTCCGCTTTCTCCCGTGTCTGGTCGCGGGGCTGGCGTACCATATCGCTATGAAAGTCCCTGAACTTGGCGAGCGTGTTGGTATGCTGAAGGCTGTATACGACGAACAGTTCGATATGGCCGCAGGTGAAGATCGCGAGAAAACTCCAGCGCGGTTTGTGCCGCGAGTTGGGAGGTACTGATGTCTCGGCGGTTTGCATCGGCACAGAAGGCATTAGGAATCTGCGATGTTTGCGGGTTCCAGTATCCTTTGCGCCGTCTACGCAGCCTAATCGTCAAGAATCGAGATACTAACGTCAAGGCTTGCCCAGAGTGTTGGGAACCAGATCATCCGCAGTTGCGCCTTGGTGAGTTTCCTGTGGATGACCCGCAAGCGATCCGTGATCCTCGTCCTGATAGCGCAGAATATGCACAGAGCCGAGCGCAGATCATCCCCGTGCGTCCTGTGGTAGCAACTGGATTTATTGGGCAAGTTACTGTAACAACTTCGTAGGAGTGACAAACTATGTCAAACTGTGGAACAAGAAAAATGAAAAAGGGCGGCAAGGTTGCCAACCAGACTAAGAAAATGAAGAAACCAGCCAAGAAAGCTGGTGGTGTTAAGGTGCGCGGCACAGGTGCAGCGACCAAAGGTTTGTATGCACGGGGGCCAATGGCGTAAGATATGAACTATACCGAGCTGAAAACCAACATTGAAGACATCTGTGAAAACTCTTTCACAGAGGATCAGCTCGCTATGTTCACACAGCAAGCTGAACAGAAAATCTACAACACGGTGCAGATACCTGCACTGCGTAGAAATGTTACAGGTAACGTAAGTGCTGACAATAAGTACCTATCGACACCCAGTGACTTCTTATACAGCTATAGTCTTGCAGTCATTGATGGATCAGGGAACTACACGTATCTTTTGAACAAAGACGTTAACTTCATCCGTGAAGCCTACCCTGGACCGTCAGCTACTGGGCTACCGAAGCATTACGCGTACTTTGACGATAATTCGTTCTTACTTGGTCCTACGCCAGATGCGGCGTACGAGATGGAGCTTCACTACGGCTATTACCCTGAGTCCATCGTAACGGCGGGCACAACATGGCTTGGAGATGAGTTCGATTCTGCCCTACTGAACGGGGCGTTGATTGAGGCTATTCGCTTCATGAAAGGCGAGCAAGATGTGGTGGCGATGTACGAGAAATTGTACGTTCAAGCTATCGGACTGCTCAAAAACCTCGGAGATGGCAAGCTCCGCGAAGATACGTACCGTTCTGGTCAGGTACGAAACCCAGTAAGCTAAGGAGACACCAATGGCTATCACACAAGCGATGTGCACGTCTTTCAA
>Ga0070750_10001055_pt1 | contig 15473 bp, 13 predicted proteins | sample VirMetDEL_Nov_24_FD_77013 | JGI IMG/M metagenome (GOLD analysis project Ga0070750, IMG submission 77013) | Aqueous microbial communities from the Delaware River and Bay under freshwater to marine salinity gradient to study organic matter... | ecosystem: Environmental > Aquatic > Marine >...
GAAAGACAGTTAATAAGTATGGTTCAGAATTCTTTATGAATTTAATACATTCTTCTGGAATGAGTGGTAACCCAAGGTTTGTAAACAATATTCAGTTAGCACAAAACGGTGGAATTGTTGGTGCATTGGGAAATATGGGACTGCCTGGAACTGGAACTGCGATGGCACCACTAACCAGAGGTGACTCAACTGTTGCTGGATACCAACAAAAACTTCTTGGAATTCCTTCTGAAATGGCAAGATATGAGCAGTTTAATAAACAAAAATATTTTACAAATGCTGGTGGTGCTCTGCCGAAATTAGTCGATCGTCCAAATATTGTTGGTGATGCCTTTAAGAATTTTGGCAGAAATGTTCAGACAATTAGAGATGCTGCGAGGCGTCAAGAAGAAATGATGAGGAAACTTGGATATGAACCTGATGGTTATACAAATTTTAGTGGACAACCAATTAATTTAGGGCCTCAGTCCTCTATAAAACCAATTGGAACTCCCGTAGTTACTACTGAAACAAAAATGATTGTCTTACCTCCAAAGACAACCTTTGCAAAGAAACCTGATTATAATGTTAAATCTGGAACTGATATTCCAGACTTCAGTCCTATTGCTGCTGTAGCTCATAGAATGAAAGTGACTGAAGCACTTGGCATTTCTAATCTGGTGTAATAGGAGAATAAAATGGTAGTAAGTTCTCAAAAGTTTTTACCATCAGGAAAGTCAGGTTCTTTAGCGGTAAGGCCCACTGCTAAACTTTCAATGATTCGCAAACCTTTGGTTGCGACATCTTCTGATGGTGAAGCACAAAAAACTGTACTTGATGTTCGTAATAAAGTCACTTCCCTTACATTCATTTTTAGAAGAAAGAAAATTTTAAAGAAAAAAATTCTTGATAGAAAGAGAAAGTTAGTAGAGACAGAAAAGAATCAAAAAAGAGAAGAAGAATTAGAATCCAAAAGAAAAAAAGGTGGAAAGAAAGATGATGAAAAATTATTAATAACACCTCCAGGCGGAAACATTATTGATTCTCTTACAAGATTTGCTGGGTTTACTTTACTTGGGTTTATAGTTGATAAGTATTCAAAATTTTTTCCAAAGTTGATAGAGTTTGGAAAAAACATACAACCTGCAATAGAAATTTTTGGTAGTTTTGCTAAAAATCTTGTTGGTGGTACAATTGATTTTATTGAGAATGGATATAAAGCATACGATAAAGTTCGTGCTGGAATCAAAAATATTGGTGGTGAAGGAGCACAAAAAACTTTTGATGAGTTTTCTAAAAATTTAAATTTAATTTTGAATGGTGCCATTATGGCATCAATGTTGATTGCAAGTACTGCTCCTGGAAAACCTGGAAAACCAGGAAGAATGCCTGGCGGGAAACCATCAACTTTACCGAGTAACACAAAACTTTCTTCATATTTGGGAAGAGACTCTCAAACTAAATTAATTGAGAGAAGATATGGCAATGATGCAGCAAGAATGTATGAGGCAAGAATGTCTCAAGGCGCATCGGCAAGTCGTGCTCGTGCGGACGTTCTTAAAAGATTTGATAAAATTGAAGGACCGCAAAGAGGTCTCTCTGGGGGAACAGGAAGAGGTTCAGTTTTATCTCGTGGATTGGGCAAGTCTTTTAATAGAGCATCTCTAAAAGTTCTTGGGAAGACAGGAACGAGAATTGCAAGGGGCGTATTTGGTAGAATACCCATCATTGGTGGACTAATTGATTTTGCAATCAATCTTGCGATGGGTGAAGATCCTGGAAGAGCAGCAGCAAAAGCAGTAGGTGCTACTGTCGGTTCTACACTTGGAACTTTTATTCCAGTTCCTTTTGCTGGCACTATTCTTGGTGGTATTCTTGGTGACATTGTTGGTGGAGCAATGTATGATACTTTGGTTGGAAATAAAATTAAACCTCAAGCAAGAGCATCTGGTGGCCAAGTAACCAGAGGAGGTGTGGCAAAAGGTGCCGTCTCAAGAGATATTAAAACGGATATTAAAACTACTAAAAAGAAAAATATAAAAACAATTACTCCACAACAAACTGTTGTTGGGAAAAATGCATACTTGGGTGAATATAAAAATAGTAAAGGTGAAATGGTTTCTACTTATGAGAAAGTATATGGAGAAAAAGGATTAAAGGCATTGATAGATTCTTCAAGAGATGTGAAGAAAATTAAGTTTATGCAAAACATTTGGGGAGCATTGGGTGGTGCTTATATTGATATGCTATTGGGACAAAGGCCTGATAATAGTCTTGCATCTGACATTGGTAGCATCATTGGTGCTATGACGAATGAAAGATATGGAAGAAAATTAGGACAAGAACTCTCAAACTCCTTAGAGGATTCTGCAAACAATATCTTTAGACATCTATATGCTGCAGTAGGAGAAAACCTTCCATCTACAACTACAACTACAACTACAACTTCGAATCAATATACTCCTCGCAACATACCTACTTCTGGATATAAACCACCATCTGCAGGATTTTTTAATGCAATTCAGTACATCACTGGAGACACCACCCAAAGCGCAAACTACCAATCAGATCATGGTGGTACAGAATATCATGAGCACATTGCTTTTAAGACAGAAGCAGATAAAGAAAGAGCAAAAGCGGCATTACGTGCTGCTGGATTTGAAATTGGTAGTGAACTTCGTCCTGGTGACGCTGGATATCATGGAGCTAATCTTGCAATTGATGTTCCAATGTATAAACCAAGTGGTGGTGGTGTTCAAAAGGGATACTCTAATGATACAAAAGGAGAACAGCAATTTAGTGCTGAGGTAAGAAAAATACTTGGACTCAATGCTCCTGTCGTTAAACCCGCACCTAAACCCGCACCTGCTAAACCAGCACCTGCTAAACCAGCACAACAAGTGTCTTATAATTATAATGGCTTGAATCAACAAACTTCTTATGAATTAGCAATTCATGAGAGGAATGTTTTCCTCTATCAACAAGAAACATTTTTTGCTTAAATAGTAATAAAAATATATGTCAAAGGACTCACTAACATTTAAAAAATTCGAAATCTATTCTAATGATGATGAGTCTTCCTCTGTAGATTTAAGAGGAGGAACTCCTAGAATAGAGTATCGTGAGAGTGTTTTCTTGCCATATGTTGTAGTTGAATGTCATATCGTTGATACTGGCAATGCGGTGTTGGTTGATGATAGATACGTCAGTGTTCTTGAAGCAATCAAATGTCAAGGTGTAGAAAAGGTTGACTTTGCAATTGAAGATTCATTGGGTAATAAGATTAATCTGGATGGTGACGATTATCATTTAAGAGTGGCTGCAACGAGTGAGATTAGCACATCATTTAAAGCAACGACTTTTAAATTATCTCTTGTTTCTCCAGAGGCATTTGATAATTTAATAATAGAAAATGAATGTAGAAATGCTTATGGTGGAAAGATATCTGACATAGTAAAATCAATTATTAAAAATAATCTTAAGTCAACCAAAGAAACAACGAACTTTGATGTGACTCTTGATACTTTTAATCAACAAGGAAAGAGTAGAAAACCTTTTGATATGATTCTTGATTTACAAAAGATATGTGTTCCAGAGTCAGTTCAAACAGATAAAGGAAAAACTTAAAAGGGACACCTTGCTGGATACTTGTTCTGGCAAACCTCTGAGGGTTGGAACTTCAAATCTTTAGATAATCTCTTTAAGTTCAGTGGAAGTTATCTCAAGTATATTGACAATAGAGGTAGAGCAATAAAGAATTACATTGAAACTAAGAGAGCAGATAATAATATTCCTTCAGGATTCACTGATAAGATATTGCATTATCGTGTTCATAGAACTATTGATGCACTAAGACAATTTGAAACTGGTGCATTTGGAACACTCCTGGAGACATGGGATCCCATCAACTGTAGATATGATAAAACTAATTCTGTAATTACAACAGAAGAAGGAAATGGAATCCGAGCAGGAAAGAATCTTCCAAACTTTGGAAAGTATGCTGGGAAAGCAACAAAAAGAATTGCAAACAAATCTAAAGCAAAGGGGCAAACTGTTGTTTATGGTGATAATATAGAACAGCAAGTTGAAAAAACTGACAAAGAAAATTATTCTGTAGATGATGTTACACAACAAGCACTACAGAACTACAAACAAAAAATGAATATGTCTGCTGAGATTGTTATTCCTGCTGACTTTAGTTTACATGCAGGAGATTTAATATACTGCGAATTCCAGGAACTATCCTCTGGAAAAACGATTCGCTCAAGTAACAATCGTGATAGCGGTATATATATGATAGCAGATCTTTGTCATTTCGGTAATCGTTCAAAGACGTTTACAGGGCTTCACTTAGTCAGAGATTCTTATGGAGTAAAAAATGGATAACATCGAACAACACATTCAAAAAGATAAAGAGATTCTGGATAACCCAACAATCTCTCCACAAATGCGTCGCCATACTGAAGAAGAGTTGGCAGACTTAAAAGCATATGCAGAACGTCACCCAGAAGATCATCACGATCCCACACCACTAGAACTCTATTGCGATACTCATCCTGATGCAGCTGAGTGCAGAGTATACGAGGATTGATTAACTGATGGCAAAAATCTATGCCCAGATTGTAGACAGAAGTCGTGATAAAACCATTAAACCTGTCAAAGGGTTTAGTGGTGTTGAGACGATTCAAACTGTCTATGAAAGATATAAAATCGTTGTTCTTTCTCAGAGTGATACTGTCACTCCTGAGTTATGCTCTTGGGCTAGATTAAAAACTGTCAATTCTGGACTTGGTGGATTTGTATCATTCGATCCAATTGTTCCAAGAGGTTCTTTTGTAACTGTTGAGGAAGATGATAATGGTGACTGGGTTATTGATGAAGTATTATCTAATGTTGTCTGTGATGAGATTTCCCGTACAGCAGTATTAAAACCAGGGACACCTACAAGTGGATTTGCTCCTGGTTCTACAATCCCTACAACATATACAACTCCTGATGGAAATGGCATAACATGTGAGTTACCTCACACACCTGAACCTGCAGAGGAAGACGAGAAGCAGAATAGTCACAATAAAACTGAAAATATATTAACTGCATGTAAAAAAGTTAATCTTGAAGGTGTTAACTCTGAGATTGAAAATCTTATTAAGGAGGTTGAAAAATTAAGAACAGGACTTCTTGGAAAGGATAGTTTCTTAGCAACAAGCAAAAAGTTTATTGATAAAGAAGTACTAGGAAAAGTTAATAAAGCATCTGCAAAAATTGCAGAGTGGACTGCATGGTTAGTTCAAGAGATAAGAAAATATGTTATTAGAAAAGTTAATGCGGGTATCAATGATTTAACTGGAAATGCTCCACTATCTGCCAGATATCTTGTAAATGCGGCCAGAGATAAAACACTTACAACAATTTCTTGTTTCTTCATAAAGATATTATCAAATCTTGAGAACTTAATTTATCAAGCATTAAGTACATTAATCAATAAACTTGTCAATACTGCAACATGTTTGATTGAGAACTTTATTTCTAACTTTATTGGACAGTTGGTTTCTCAGTTGACAGCAGCAATCAATGCAGCTCTCCGTCCAATATCAAATCTTCTTGGTTCTGTTATTAGTTTTACGAGTGAGATTTTAGATTTTGCAATCACAATTCTTGATTTGCTCAAGTGTGATACAAAAAATATTTGTCCTCAGGTAGAGAAGTGGAACCCTCTCAATGGCCCACAACCACCCAAACTTAATTTAGATTTCACTTCAATATTCAATAGTGCAAAGGGAGTTGCAGATAGTTTTAAAAGCGTTCTTGATATACCAGAAAATCTAGACAACTTTGATTTTACTTTTGACGCACAGGGAGCACTTAATGCAACATTGAATGGTTGTGGTGTTGGCCCTCAGGCATGTGGTGCTCCTAATGTAATTTTCTGGGGTGGTTCTGGTTCTGGTGCAACAGGAAACGTAGTTGTTAATGCTGTTGGTGATATTATCGGTGTTGATATTGTCACTCCTGGCTCTTATAGCAGAGCCCCTATTATTGCATTTGAAGATGCATGTGGTAATGGTATTGGGGCTGTAGGTGTTCCAGTATTGGGTAATGTCGGAACTGATGGAACTGGAACAGGAACTGGTGTAGATGGAACAGGAACTGGTGTAGATGGAACAGGAACTGGTGTAGATGGAACAGGAACTGGGGTAGGAACAACAACTGGTGTTACTGGTGTTGTAATTACAAACTCTGGGTATGGATATCTCCCATCTCCAAATGGTTCAAAGGGTGGAATGGGAAGAGTATGGGCAGACAGATGTCAAACAATTGTAAGAAGAACCAATGGTGATTGGGACACTCCATATAGTGAAGGTTCAGTTATTAAATTGTTCTATGGAGATGCAATAACTCTTCCAGGACAAGGAGAAGTTGTCATTGACTGTGACTTTAATGCAATTGAACTTCCAGGATGCATAGAAAGTGGAGAAAAGTATTGCTATAAGGATATGAGTGACTTTGATGATGGTTCTGGATATTATGCTGAAAATCTTAATATCAAGAGCATGGTTGGATTTGATGATATTAGAGGTTCAAATCCAAGAGTTACTCCACCAATTTCTATTGAGCATCAAAATCTTGTAAAGCAATTGTCTGAAACTGAAAGAGCAAGAGAATTATTTGCAGAAGAAAAAGCCAGAATAGAATCTGGTGGTGTTCCTGATTTTGGCCGTCCAGATCAGTTTGGATTTACAAATGATTATCCTTATGCAAAAGAACTTGGATTTAGTGATACTGATATAAGATATTATCTTGAAGGTTTCTATTCAAAAATACTTGGCAAGAGAATTGGCTATCTGATGAAATTAAAGTTGGAAGATCCAAACTTTGGACCACTTCCAAATGCTCTGAATGGAACTGGTGGTGCTGGAGTATTTGATTGTGAGAGTGATTATCCATATGCACAATCATTGGGATATAATGATAGAGATATTCGTTTCTATCTGGAAAATGTCTATACTGGACAGATAGATGAATGTATGCAGAGAAAGTTAAACGATCCTAATTTTGGTGCAGTAAATTACTATGTTGAATTAACTGCTCCTGGTTGTCCTCCAGAACAACAAGGTGGTGACTATGAAGTTATCAGTGAGATTGATAATGTTTACATTGAAGATGGTGGATTTGGATATCAACCTGGAGACACTGCAACTGTCTTGGATTGTTCTGGCAATCCTGATGCTTCTGCTAAGATTGAAATAACTGTCGATCAGAACGGATCTATCACTGGAGCAAGAGTCATTACTCCTGGAACTAACTACACATGTATTCCTGAAATCATTCTAAATACTGATACGGGTTACAACGCAAGATTGATTCCGCTTCTCAAATTCAGAAGAGCAGAAGATATTGATGTCCCACCAGGAACTGTTCCTTTACAAGTTGTTGATTGCGTAGGTAAGGTATAATGGCAGAAATAGAATCCAAATCTTTTAGACAACTAAGCACCGATGAAGGTGAAGTAAGGTTTGGTGAAGTAACCAAGAATAATGTCAAGATGGCAGTGATGATTCGCCGTCTGTTTCCTAACGCAAATTTCCAAACCTCACAATATATTGCACTGCAGATGAGTGGTGCTCTTGATGGAGCTATTATTAACAGTGCTCCTTCTCTCTTTACAGTTCTTTGTGGAGAGAAACCAATCAAAACTGATGCTGAAGGAAACTTCAATGTTAGAAATATCACTGAAAATGCTGGAGCAAAGAGTGAAGGTATTGGTGCATACATTCGTTCTGAAAATGGTGATATTGTTTTGAGTGCTCCTAATGGTAGAATCAGAATCATGGCAAGAGATATTGATTTGATTGCTAATGGCAATGGAACTACCACTGGTTATGTAAATGTCAGAGCGAATTCTACTATCGATCAAGAAGCACCAACGATTAACACTCAGGCAGCAGATGCAATTGGACTTGCTGTTGAAAGAAATTTAAATCTCAATGTTCCTGGAACATTTAAAGTTTCTTGTGGAAATATGAAAGTTGTTGAGGGGCCTGATGTTTCTCCAGTTACAAGTCCTCTTGGTTCTGGTTCAAATACTGCTGAGGAAACAATTAAAGGAATTGTAAAGTTAATTAAAAGCATAACATAACATGGAAGTATCTGATATTCACGTAGGTAAACAACTACAAGTAAGTTATAGTATTCAGGGAGCAACACCGAATCCTCCTCTTGTATATGGATTTGGACCAACTGCTGTTCCTGGCACTGGATTTTTTAATGGTGGTGTACTGGTTGGAAGTCCATTATCTTACCCAGTACCTAATATTCCAGAAGCAACCTTGATGGTTGGAAGAGCAGAACCTGTATCAAATCCTCTTGCAGCAAAAGCACCATCTATTTTTAAAGTTACTTCAAGAGCTTCCATATTTCCACTAGGAACTCCAATAGATGTGGTGCTTGGAGATCCTACTGGACCTGTTGGAGTTACTTGTTTTTGTGGTACTAATCCATTTATTGTTCAATCTGCATCAATTGATTTAATCACTCTTACAAACTATAGTTTGATATCTCCTTTTAGAACTGAGATTGGAACATCATCAGACATAGGAGCAAAAGTTTTTGGTGGCGCAAAGGTAGAATTTGGAGTTGATTCAAACTTATCTCTTGCTTTCAACTCTGCACCGATACTTGGAGAAGCACCCGCACAGTTTCCTGATTTTGCATCAAATATAACATCACTCAATGCTACATTCGAATTAGCACGAAATAAGAAAGCGTTTGATATTCCACACCCAACTAAGGAAAATCATAGACTGCGTTATATTTGCCTTGAAGGCCCAGGAGCAGAGGTTTACTTTCGTGGCAAATTAGAGGATAATAATATAATTGAAGTTCCAGAATACTGGAGAGAATTAGTGGATGCAGAAACAATTACAGTTAATCTAACTCCTTTTGGATGTCACCAAGAATTGTTTGTTGAGAAAATGGAATGGGGAAGTAGAATTCTTATCAAGAATAATGCTGGCGGCCCAATCAAATGCTACTACACAGTTTATGGTGAAAGAAAGGATGTTGAAAAGAATATTCCAGAGTATGAAGGATTAACACCAGATGATTATCCTGGAGATAATAGTAATTATGTTATTAATGGAGGTACAAGATAATGCCAAGTACAAGTAGAACATTTGATATCACTGAAATTGTAAATCAAAAATCTGTACAACAGCAACAGGCAATTGAATTTTCTAAACAGCAAATTGTAGTTCTTGATGATGCAAAAGAACCATATAATGCTGCAATAACGAACATTGACACCTCTCTTTATCAGGATATTGAAGATGTCAATAATACAATTGTTGCTGTTAGTTCTGCATATCAGGCAAGAATAGATGCAGGATGTAGAAGTGATTTATTCTGGGCTCAAACTGGATTTACTACAGATCCAGTTGATACTTGGACATATGAATGTGTAAAAATCAGTTATGTTGGTTATCCTACATCATACACTCTTGGCATTGGTTCTACATCCATAGGAGCACCAATTCCCGCACAGTATGGTTATGAAACTGATAATCTTCATGGAATTAAAAAATATGATGAACCATACTTTGAGGATTTGTTAGATACATATGTTGGTTCTGGTATTGGAACAATTGGTGTTGGGACAACTGAATTGTATATCCTTGCTCCAATTAACAGTAGTGGAATACAAGGATTGCAAGTTGGACAACTTGTTCAGTCATCAAAAGAAGTGGTGTTTACTGGTAATGTAAACACTATTGTTGGTATTGGAACTACGACAGTAGATTTATCAGGAATCACTGAACTGGGAATTACAACAAATAAAAGCACAATTAATGTTCTGACGTTAGAAGATGCTTCTATTGGAAGTGCTCTGGCACCAGAAGATGATAATAGTTTTGTGACTTTTACTGTTTTAATCAGTCCAGATGATTTGCCTGATGATTATGCAATTCCTTTTGGTTCTGGAGCATATACTCCACAGACAGTTTCTATAATGTCTTCGGAAACTATTGGTTCTGCAACGTCCATTGCATATATTAATGATGGAAATCCAAATATTTCTCAACAGTGGAACAAGTTTCTGAATGGATTTGTAAATCCAGATGATTTAAATGTAATAGTAACTCCTCCAAATGTAGGTGCAGGTATTCAACATTATCGTGTTGGATTTACTAGTGCTCCAACAGAGTTGACTGTTCCTGCAACCGAAGGGCAAGTAGTAGTCACAGATACTCCACTTGGAACACCATCATCTCCTGTTGGTTTTGCTACCTTAGCTGCATGTCCTACCGAAGAAGCAGCATTAACCACTGCTATTGCTGCAAGAGATGCAAAAGAATCGGAATTTTCTTCTGGTATTTCTACTTTCAATGCTAAAATAGACTTAGCTAATGCTATAAGAGAAGATGTTGCTGAATTGAATTTAAGAATTTGGGCATACCGAATGCAAATTGGCAAAGCACAGGAAAATCTGGCAAAATATAGTGAATTCAGTGCTTTAATTAATGATCCTGCAAACAAAGATTTAATCGATGGTTAATAAAATGGAAGATTATCAAGTTATCAAATCAGACAAAGAATACGCTCTGCTTTCTGGTAGAGCTAAAAAGACACTCATTAAGCTACCTGAAGAGTGGGAAGAATTTGTGGACTTAACCACGATTACCGTACATTTAACACCAATTGGTGCTAATCAGAACCTTATTGTAAAGAGAACTCAAGGACTTGAGGTTCATTTGCAGACAAATGGACTTCCCGTGGACTGCTACTACCTAATCACTGGTGAAATGCTTGACAAGGACTCCTGAGCGTCCTATAATAAGCAGGTAATCAACAAACGAACCAATGCAAGACGAGTACCTCACCCGTTGTGTCATAGATCCTGCGAAGCGCAGTGTCTATCTTTATTCTAATGAGGGTGATGAAAAAACCGTGACTTGTGATACCGTGGATGAGTTTATGAACGTGCTTGAGTTCGTTCGTGCTACGTGCAGTGAGGACGTGCTTACTTATGCTAGTCCTCTCTAAGCAAAATTAACTTTAGCTTCCATTTTTGGGGGGAAAAAATCCCGACAAAAATTTCACTCTATTACTTTTTTCAAATGCGTCCAGAGACACGTAAATCAATGGAGATGTTATTCTCCGCAAAGTGGAATGTTCCTAAAGCAGCAGCAAACTGTGGACTCACTTGGAAAGAAATGAAAATCACATTCAATGAATATTGTCGTTTTCATTCTCCAACTTATAAACCTGAATAGGTTTTTTATGGGCGTGTATTCCAACAGGCAGAGAAAATTGACTTAAAATCAATAAAGTGTGGGTTCGAATCCCACCACGCCTATTACCCTAAATATCCTTAGGGTAAGAACGGAACCCATGAAGTACAGAATAGATACCAAATACGTATGGTATAATGGGGGCAAACAAATAGTCCTCATGTATTTCATAAACCAAATTCCTTTTACGTTTGATGATGTTCCTGATGATGGTTTATTTGATTTGAGTTTGATTGAAATCGCTGATGGCGAGAAAAGATACGAACCCGAAGATTTATACCAAGCATCTTATTATCTGATGTTAGAGGAGTGTCATCCTTTAATGTATGAACTGGAATTAGAAAATCCAGAAATGTTACCAACAGATTAATGCCCCCATAGTTTTAGCAGTTAAAATAATCGCCTTGTAAGCGATAGTCGCGGGTGCAAATCCTCGCTGGGGGCTCTTGAGTTCTATAACTCCTTTGATTTCTTTATTAAATAAAACTGAAGAAAAAATACTTATTTCAGGTATGAGAATTAATTTGTGGTATTGTTCAGAAATGAAACAATGGCGATGGACATTGGTAGATAATAGTCGTCCCATTTGCAAACAAGAATCTGGACAACAACCACATCTTCGTGATGCTATGAATGACGTAGCTAATACTGTAGAATATATGTTAGAATGCAAACAAAGTGAGTAAAAATACCTAGATGAAATCTGAGTTTTATATAGATAAAGTAAGTAAAGAAGAACTTAAAGAACTTCTGTATACTTACCATTATCTAAAAGACGAATCTAAAGATTTTAAATCTGGGTATAATTATGGACTTTTTAGGCGTACTGAGTGGGAATGTCCTCTTAGAATTGGCAGGTGTCTTGGTGCTTGCATTTTTACTGGTCTCCCAGTTCCAGAAATAGCAAAAGGTGCATTTGGGTTAGAGAGGAATCAACAAGAAGGATTGTTTGAACTCTCTCGTCTTTGTATTCACCCAGAAGTTCAGAAAGAAGAATATAATATCACTTCATGGTTTGTAAGTCGTTGTATCAAGAGGTTTAGCAAAGATGCCGCAGTTCGTGCTATTCTTAGTTACGCTGACTCTAATCACCACACTGGAGTTATATACAGAGCTTGCAATTTCAAGTACTATGGGTTAAGTGCTCCAAAGAAGGACTTTTATTATGCTGATGGAACCAAACATTCAAGAGGTTCTATTAAAGGTGTTGAAGGTGAATGGAGAGATAGAAGTAGAAAACACCGTTATCTAATGGTATTTGATAAGAAACTTCAGGTCTTGTGGGAAGAGGAAAAGTATGGTATAATTTAAGTTCCTTCCGTGTGAATGAAGTCCGTGTGCTTCTTTAAACCTCTCTTCGGGGAGGTTTTTTTTATGGATAAATAATCCATAACGGAAACTATAAGCACTAATAAAATGGGTCTTTCCAGGTTAGATAATTTTCTCAAAAATGCCCGTGGCAATATTCTTTATGTAAATCCCAATGATTTAGATGCTACGGATAGTATTGAAAATCAAGGAAACTCACTTGCTCGTCCATTTAAGACGATTCAAAGAGCACTGGTTGAAGCAGCAAGATTTTCGTATCAAGCTGGATTAGATAACGATAGATTTAGTAAAACAACAATTCTCCTTTATCCTGGAGAACATCTTGTTGATAACCGTCCTGGTTGGATTCCTGATGGTTCGGGTAATTTCAGATTAAGAGATGGTACAACATCATCTGACTATCCTGCATGGTCATTAACAACTAACTTTGACTTAACCACTGCAGATAATGCACTCTATAAGCTTAATAGTGTGCATGGTGGTGTAATTCTTCCAAGAGGAACATCACTGGTTGGTTTGGATCTTCGTAAGACAAAGATTCGTCCTAAGTATGTTCCAGATCCAGTTAATGATAATATTGAAAGAGCAGCACTGTTTAGAGTTACTGGAACCTGCTATCTGTGGCAGTTCAGTATCTTTGATGGTGATCCAAATGGTGTTGTTTATAAGGACTATACAACTAATACCTTTGTTCCTAACTTCTCACACCATAAGTTAACCTCATTTGAGTATGCTGATGGTGTCAATGATGTAAAGATTAATGATGCCTTCATCACTAATTTTGATGCAGGTAGAACTGATCTTGACATGTATTATGAGAAGGTTGGACTTGTATATGGTGCATCTTCTGGAAGACCGATTGAACCTGATTATCCATCTTCTGGACTTGATATTCAACCTAAAGTTGATGAATATCGTATTGTTGGCCCAACTGGAGGAACAGTTGGTATCAGTAGCATCAAAGCAGGTGATGGTGTTACCCCTACAGAAACCATTACCGTTACATTAGAAGAAGCATTCCCTGGACTTTCTGTCGATACTGCATTCCAAGTTAATGGAATTACAGCAACTGGATATAGTGGACAGTTTGTTGTTAGTGATGTTATTACAACTTCTAGTGATGGTACTACGGAATTCAAATATCAAGTATCAAACCCACCATTAGATCCTCTTCCAACAGTCACTGGTTCTACTGTCAATCTTCAAGTTGATACTGTTACATCAGCATCGCCATATATCTTCAATATCTCTCAGAGATCTGTATATGGTATGAATGGTGTTCTTGCTGATGGTGACAAGGCAGCAGGATTTAAATCAATGGTTCTTGCCCAGTTTACGGGTATTGGACTGCAGAAAGATAAGAATGCATTCGTTAAGTATGATGAAACCAGTGGTGAATATAAGGATAGTACCTTTGCTGGAAACGAGAATATCAACACAGATTCTCGTGCAGTATTTAAACCAGAATACAGAAGCTTCCACGTAAAGACAGTTAATGATGCATATATCCAAAACGTATCAATCTTTGCGATTGGATATGCAGAACACTTTGCTTCTGATACTGGTGGCGATCAGTCAATCAATAATTCCAACTCAAACTTTGGTGCAAAGGCAATTGTATCTCAAGGTTTCAAGAGAAATGCATTTGGAAGAGATGATGTTGGATATATCACTCACGTTATTCCTCCAAAAGAATTAGAAACTACTGATGTTGCAATCGAATTTGATTCAATTGATGTTGAGCAAACTATAGTTGGTGTTGCTTCAACCAGCCGTCTGTATCTGTATAATCAAACTAATGCTGATATTACTCCAGATTCAGTCATTGAGGGATACAGAGTTGGTGCGAAGGAAAATGATACTCTGAATGTTCTTATTTCTCAGAATGGAACAACCAGTCAGTATTCTGCAAGAATTGTAATGCCAAATACTGAGTTAACTTCAACTCAGAGCACATTTGAAAAGTCATTTGCTGTTGGTAGAGCCGCAGGTATTAATAGTATTACTTCAAATACATTAACACTGACTGCACCACATAGTTTCATTCAGGGTGAAAGTGTTCGTGTCATTGCAGAAAATGGACATCTTCCCGATGGACTTGAGAATAACTCTGTATATTATGCAATTACTTCTGGTATAAGTAGCGATCAAGTTAAGATTGCAAAGACACTTAATGATGCAATTTCTCTTGAACCTGTCACTATTAATAACAAAGGTGGAATTCTCAAGGTTGTAAGTAGAGTATCTGATAAGGTTTCTGGTGACATTGGACATCCAATTCAATATGATAATACTGTAGGACAATGGTATGTTACTGTTGGAACTGCAGCAACTGATAATAACTTCTACTCAACTCTTGTAGGACTTGGAACAACTGCTCTTGGTGCTGCAACTCCAAGAACATTCATTAATCGTAAACCAGATACAAGAAGTATTGTTGATACTTCATATCGTGTTCGTTATGTTATCCCTGCTGGAACTGGCATTACCACAGCACGTCCACCTATTGATGGATTTGTTATTCAAGAATCTAGTGATACAACTGGTGCATCTGATGCTGAAGTTGCAAAATACTTCAGCCCAACCACAGTTTCTCTTAGTGATGTAAATGAGCAAAGAAACTTCAAGTTTATTGCAAATGCACACTGGAGCAGCAATACTGGTTACTTCTTATCTGAACTTCCACATAACCTGAAGATTGGTTCTGAAGTTCTGATTGAGAATGTTAAGAGTGCTAACAACCCAGTTGGAACTGCAAACTCTGGATTCAATGGAACCTTCTCTGTTACTGGAATCAGTAGTGCAAGAGAATTCGTTGTTGCTCTGAACAGCACTGTTGGCCCTGGAACATTCACTAGTGATACAACTTCCAGAACA
>Ga0070750_10001059_pt1 | contig 15458 bp, 13 predicted proteins | sample VirMetDEL_Nov_24_FD_77013 | JGI IMG/M metagenome (GOLD analysis project Ga0070750, IMG submission 77013) | Aqueous microbial communities from the Delaware River and Bay under freshwater to marine salinity gradient to study organic matter... | ecosystem: Environmental > Aquatic > Marine >...
ATAATGATCTCGCTTCTGAGCGTTGAGCGCCGCCAAGTCCTTAGACTTATCAAGCTGACGTTTGAGCGAGCCGATGACCTCAGCGTCTGCAGCCTTTCGCTTGGATGCTTCAGCCTTGGCCTTAGTGAGCATCTTCTCAGATTGCTCTTGGCAGACCATAGCTGTAGCAGTGACAGCGGCTTGGCAGATATCACCCTGACCTAACACGACATCTTTAAGCCTGAGCCAGCTGTTAACGTCGAGCGTGACCAAGATCTCATGATCAATGATTAAGCGCTCACCCTTAATAGGTGGTAAGTATTCACCCATTGGGATCGTCAAAGCATCATCAAGCTCAAGGTCAGTATCAGCGCCGACGGTCACCGCTGGCAGGGGCTGAAGCAGAGCGAGCGTTAGTGCGATGGAGAGCATAGAGCCCCCCTGACATCTAGCGCGCGCTGTACTCGCTCTCTACATATAGGCTCACACTTGAGGATGCACTCACCCTCCTTTAGAGCTTTGCAAGCGATGAGCTCAGCTTCGGTCTTGGTGACCTTGCCCTCAAGCTCAAGGATTCGCGTTGACTTCTTATCGATCTCGACTTGCATCTCCTCACGAGCAGCTCGTGCTCCTGAAGCCACGCCGATGGACCACACACCGAAGATCAGCACAGCGCCGACCACAGCCGCCACGACGTAGACCGCCGCCTCTTTAGGAATCTCAGGTAGATTTACATTAATCATATCTCATACACCATAACGCAAGTGTCAGTTAAAACTGTGGTAGGGCTTCCAGCAGAGGCACCATCCCACACTGTTAGCCCATGATAGTTAGCTTCACGTCCGCTACTATGCGAGCCTACAGACACCCTCAAAGGTCTAGCGCCTGACCAGGCAGGCAGAACCCATCGGAAGTGACGCAAGTCTCTATATGACTGTGTAGACGCCCCTGAGTTACCGATATTTCTACTATATCTCACATTAAACTCAGCCCATGAACCAGCGCCCGTGGTGTCATACTCTATCCTAAAGAGTTGAAAAAAACGGTCGGTGGTCTGCTGCATAAAAAAGCTGGCTTCAAAGATAACACTGGTTGCCGATGCTGTCGGCGTATATGTAACCTCTGTGCCAGTGATTGCAGAGAAGGTGTTAGCCGATGTCGAAGAGGTCTGAGTTACTGTATTAGCAGTGCGTTGATATACAGGGTTAGAGAATGGACCCTCTGCAAAATAGCTCATGTGTTTAGCTCCGCAACTATAAGCGATGTATTGAAGTATTGCTCATCAGAGTCCGAGCCATCCCAGCTAAATGATCTGTGAAGATATGCACGTTGAGAAGTGCTGTAAGATCGAGCAACTAGCCTGAGATGCGTAGAGGGTGAAAAGTTTTCTACAATAAACATCGCAGTACATGGCTTGAAATAATAGTCATTATCTTCAATCGTGTCCCCGCTGACGTTGTGCCGTGTGCCATCGATGTCAACGATATTAGATGAAAAGTTATCATTGCTCTTTTGTAGCTTTACATGAAGCAAACTTTTCTCAAATGTTGAAGTATCAGAGAGCTCTACATATGAGGCCCAATAATAACAATATTTATAATATATCGTTGAGCTCGTGCGTCTCAGGTTCACAGCACATCGCGAGCCTGTAAGCTCAGTATATGTGGTGCTTATCGTCTGGCGTGCAGGTGCGCTCGTGCTCGACCTATGCAGAAATAGATGATTGTTATAGCTCATAAACCCTCATACCATCAGTGATGTCACAGTGATCACAGGGGTGGCCCCTGCGCCCTCAGATGCTGGACTCAGATATTGGCGACCCCATGTGAAGTCTGTGGAGCTCGTATGACTGCGAGCGTAAAGACGAAGCTGCCTTGATCCCGTCCATGCATCCACTTGACAGCTCCATGAGTAGGCGTGCCAGTTGTAGTCGTTAGCGCTAGAGTCATTGCCTGCGAATAGCTCAGTGCCTGTGATAGTAGTCCAACTAGAACCACCATCAGTAGAATACTGTAGCCTTACGCACATATAAGAGCCAGGGGCGTCAGGGCTCCAAGCGATGGCTCCATCACACTCAAACACGACTTTCTTAGCTCCTGCGGTCGGTGTGTATGTGATTGTTGAGTCATCCAGCGCAACTAGTGTAGTGCTAATTGCTTGCTTAGTAAAAGTCGTGTCGGCTAGCGTTGAGACGTTACTCAACAGACTAGAAGCGTTCAAATAACCCATAGCGCCCTCTCTTAGATGATGAACCAGTTAGAGCCATTACTCACGCATGTGATCGACTCGTTTTGGCTCTGTGTGGAGAATGTAGCGACACCATCGATTGTCTCTGTGCTATTGGGGTCTATCGTTAGATTATATGACCCTGACAGATTCTTGATGTGATAGCGGTAACCCGTCCCCGCTGTAGCAGCTGCAGGAAGATTGACATTGATGTCGGCGCTTGGCGTGAGTAGGAAGACCTCTTCAATGCCTGTCGTCGTACTGATCGTATAGTCAGAGCTGGGAGAGGCAGACCTCACAGCTGGCGCTGAACCACCACCACCGCCCCCTGACTGATCGACCCACGAGAGCACGCCTGAGCCGTCTGTCTTGAGCACTTGATTGGCAGATCCATCACCCGCTGGGAGCTCCCAAATGATTGAGGTTCCATAGTCAGCATGAACAGGAGATTTAAAGCCGACCCAATGACTATTATTCTGACAGTAGAGCTTGAATGCCCCTGTATTGTTGCCTCCTGTAGTATTACCTCTAGCGGCGACGACACCAGTGCCATCAGGAGCAAGATCAAGATCAGCGTTGCTCGTGGTGATGATGTCTTGACCGTTCGTGTCTAGGTCGCCACTGAGCTGAGGGGTGCTATCGTCTGCGACCTCTCCGAGCACATCAGTACCGATCACGAGGCCGAGCGTTGTACGCTGAGCAGCTGCGTCAGCATCATCGAGGATCGCCCGACCTGCTGCGGTGATGCTCGTCACGTCATAGGCATCTGAGCCCGTCGTATAAAGCATCTGATTAGCGCTCGTCGTGAGCCCTGCAATAGATGTCAGACCTGTATCTAAAGGCTGATACGTTGAACCTAGATCATCGTTAAATGAGGTCAGGTTAATCGCGCTCAGCGCAGTGCTCACCGCCTGGTTAGATGCGTTGCCGAGGAACACCTTATCTTGATCGAGATTAGGCGTAGCCGCTGAGCGACCAGCCCCGCCGACCTTGATGATGCCTGCACTAGCGTCAGCCCTCACAACTCGACCAATATTCTGGATGAGGTTGGCCTCACCCGTTGGCGCTGAGTTAGTGAGAGCTCCTGCGGTAGCCGCTGAGACAAACACCGTATCATTAGCGCTGAGGCTGTAAGTGGTTGTGTTGTAGTCGGTGAGGTTGCCAAAGGTGATGATTTGGACCTCTGCTTGATCGTTGGCGTTGGCGAGCGCTAGACCAAAAGCTGGCATGGTCGAAGAACTGTTAGCGCGAGCGAGCCCTACGGTGGGGACGGTACCACTTACACCCTTAAGATAGACCACTTGGCCCTTAGTGATCGCTGAGCCTTGATCGTTCTTAGCTTTGAAGCGAATTGCGCCATTCACATCAGAGTAAAGACTGATGAAGCGGTTATCCTCATCACCAATGGTGTGGGTGGCGTCTGCGTCTGGGATGATGTCAGCGCCAATGCTGATATCACCTGTGCCATCAGGATTGATCGTGACGTTGCCGTTAGAAGCTGAGGTGATCGCGTAGCCAGCTACTTTCAGGTCACCACCAAGCGTAGGTTCTGAGTCCTCAGAAACGCTAGAGATACCTCCACCAGTCGCGGCCTCTGCACCCCATGAGGTAGTTGAGTGATCGTAGGTCAGGACGTAGTTATCAATCCCTGCGCCTGCTGTGTAACTTACGTCAGACAGGTCGTTAAGGCTCTCGCCTGTGATCCCGCTGATAAAGCCTGAGGTTGTGTTGTCAGCTTGGCTTAGGTCAACACTTGAGATGTTGCTCGGAACAAGAGCTTTATCTGTTGCTGTACCTGCGGCCGCCTCTGCGTTAGTAGCGATCTCGATCACACCCGCTACAGTCTCACTCGCAGCACTCGCGCTCGGTACTACCTCAGCACCCCACGAGGTGGTTGAGTGATCGTAGGTCAGGACGTAGTTATCAATCCCTGCGCCTGCTGTGTAACTTACGTCAGACAAATCATCAAGGCTCTCGCCTGTGATCCCGCTGATAAAGCCTGAGGTCGTGTTATCAGCCTGACTTAGATCAACACTTGAGATGTTGCTAGGAACGAGCGCCTTGTCTGTTGCGGTCCCTGCAGCTGCTTCAGCATTGGTCGCGATCTCGATCACACCCGCCACAGTCTCACTCGCAGCACTCGCGCTCGGTACTACCTCAGCACCCCACGAGGTGGTTGAGTTGTCATAAGTGAGGACATAGTTATCGATCCCTGCGCCTGCAGTATAGCTCACGTCAGACAGGTCGTTGAGGCTCTCGCCTGTGATCCCACTGATAAAGCCTGAGGTCGTATTATCAGCTTGGCTTAGGTCAACACTTGAGATGTTGCTTGGAACGAGCGCCTTGTCTGTGGCTGTACCTGCGGCCGCCTCTGCGTTGGTCGCGATCTCAATGACACCTGCTACAGTCTCTGAAGCTGAAGCCGCTGATGGCACTGCCTCAGCACCCCATGAGGTGGCCGAGTGATCATAGGTTAAGACGTAGTTGTCAATCCCTGCGCCTGCTGTATAGGCAACATCAGATAGGTCATTAAGGCTCTCACTCGTGATGTCACTGATAAAGCCTGAGGTCGTGTTGTCAGCATCGCTTAGGTCAATAAACCCAATGTTTGATGGTGTCAGGGCTTTATCTGTAGCTGTTGCCGCTGTTGCTTCGGCATTGCTCGCAGTCTCCAAGACGCCAGCGAGAGACACTGTGGCCACCTTGATGGAGTCGTTGAGCTGTTGCCAGCGCGCTCCGTCATATCCCCACCAAACAACATTCCGCTTATTGACTTCAATGGTGGCTGAGGTTGTCTGCACATTATTAATGGTCTCAATCGTGCCACTCACCGTCAGTGATGGTGTCGCGGTTCCTTGTGCATAGAAGCCGATCAGATCACCCTCACTCGGTGAACCTGGCATGGTCACAGTCAAAGAGCTCTGAATCTCATAAACAGCATTGGAGACAGCGGTGAAGCTTGTTGTCTTAATATCTATGAGGGTGATCTGATTACCACCGCTAGCCGCCGCCTCTGCACCCCACGAGGTAGTTGAGTGATCATAGGTCAGGACATAGTTATCAATCCCTGCGCCTGCTGTATAGCTCACGTCAGACAGGTCGTTGAGGCTCTCGCTAGTGATGTCACTGATAAAGCCTGAGGTTGTGTTATCAGCCTGACTTAGATCAATGCTCGAAATGTTGCTTGGCACGAGAGCCTTGTCTGTAGCGCTCGCCGCTGTTGCTTCGGCGTTGGTGGCGATCTCAATAACACCCGCCACAGTCTCTGAGGCTGGCGTCTCTGTGTTGTCGATCACATCGAACATCGAGGCAGTAACAGGGTCGGCTGCGTCTTGATTGAAGATGATGTGATCATTATTAGTCAGTGACACACCAGCCAAAGTCTGGTCACCGTTCGATACATACAGATCCCCCTGCTTAGCAGTAACCAAGCTCTGACCTGTATAGTCTCCTTTATATTCGACACCACCGACGAGCGCCGCATCGATGCGCGCCTTGACTTTGGCAGGGGTCATCGCTGTTAGGTCGTCAGTGCCAGTCGAGGCCTCTAGGCTCGTCGCGATCCTGATCTTGCCCTTAGTGGTCTCGCTCGCGTCTGGGACTGTAGCCGCGCCCCCTGCGCCCTCCCATGGTTTAGCGTTAATACTCATGGATCACCCCTTAAGCGTTGGTCGTGGCGTTGAAGCCAGCATAAACGATAAACGTGTCAGAGCCTGCAGCCTTCTTATATGCCACTGAGGTCACTGAGTTACCGCTCACGAGCGCTTGCACATCGACATCAAATGAGCCGAGCACAGGAATCACGCCGTCAGTGTTAGCGACGCCATCACCCGCCGCGACACGAGCGCGCAACTTGCCATAGCTTACCGTGTCGGTTGATCCGCTGACGAACTGAACATAAGCGAACTTCAATCCGCTTGAGAGCTGTGTGCCTGTCCGAGTGTCATAAAAGTCCTCAGAGGCGAGGGTGTGCCAGTCTGTATCGTTGACCGCTGAGGCGTTGTAGGTGGCGAGGTATCCACCTGCGTGGATAGGGTATTGAACTCCGAGTCTCATGGCTTCTCCAGTGTAGTCTCAGGTTGGGGGGAAGGGGGAAGGGGTTGAGCAGTTGGCTGAGGAGCAGGCTGAGCCTGTGGAGCTCCTGAGCGCTTGGCCATCACGTTGGCTCCTGCATAGACAAAGAACAGCGTATCAATGAGCCCTAACACTTCGGTGTGTGCTTTATCGAGGAGCGCCAAGAGTAGGCAACTAGCGAGCGTCGCATAGAACGCTGTAGCCTTGCGCCCTCCTGCTTTCTCAGTGATGGTTTGCTTCTCACTCATCGAAGTCCTCAGCTAATAAGCGGTAGACGAAGGCCACCTCATCAAGGCTGCGCTCGCGAGCGATGACGCCCTCACCATGAGAGCCATCGCCTAAGGTGCCGTGAGCGTTGCCCTCAAGCGTCTCAAACTTGCCATCAATCGGAGCCACTCGGCAGAGCGTGATGTGGTCACCCCATGTAGCACGCGCTGAGCTGTACACAACCACGATGTCACCAGGGAGCATATCACGCGGCTCGATCCTGCGTGAGGTCTGCGACCAGTTAGAATAGAGGCGATAACATGAGGGGAAAATCTTTTGACGAGTCTTGAAGCTCACCGCCGTGTAACAGAACGCCGCGAAAGCGCCACACCAAGCGAACTGACCGTTCTTGACGTACTCTTTCTCCCACGTCCACCCGATACCCTCCATTGATCGGATGTATGTATTGATCCGTTGGTCAGGCTCCTCGACCATTGACGACCACTCAGCCAAAGCGCGGTCGATGGCAACTGAGCTCTGCTCACTGCGCTGAGGTCGAGGGTAGTTCACGAGGCGCTCAGGGAGCTCCTGAAGATCGAGTTGAGCTTGACCGATTGAGCGCTCAAGGCGTCTCACTTGGTGTTGAAGGTCGGTGATTGTCACCTCAAGGTCTGCTTTAGTAGGCATTAAGAGAACTCCTGCGCGTCTACTGTTGTGTTAATGATATCAGAACTATTAGCAAGATAGGCATCTCTTCTATGGTCAACGCTCGCGTCTGCATATGTCGAGGGCTCTAAGGTGCCGTTAAGCGTCGTGATGCCGTGGGGTGTGGTGAACGTGATGACGTTACCTGAGATTGACTGAATCTCTAGACCTGTGATCGCTCCATCGTGGTTGCCTCGTGGGAGATAATCGACCTCATCACCCGCTTGGAAGAAGCTCACATCATCGACACTAGAGCCGCTGAAGTCATCAGTGGCGACTGTGGCTGAGCTGAGCGTGACAGAGGTGACGCGCGCTGTAGCGTTCCAAGCGACAGGCGTTAGGCCTGTTGTGACAATCTCTAACTCACAACCCTCATTCATCAGCTCTTGTCTAATGGCTGTGATCATCCCTATCCCATCAGTCACCCCATACTCATCAGAGTATCCCCTGAGATGAGGAGAGCTCACAGCCACATAAGAGCCCACATCGAGCGTCATACTCTGGCCGCTTCCTATCGATCCGCGCCACACCCTAAGAGGATTAGAGAGAATGTTAAAGATGCGTTGAGAGATAGGTAGGAACTGAGCGAAGCGGTCACCAGCTCCTCGTCCAAACTGCGCCGAAGTCAAGCCAGGTAGAGAGAGGGTAATCTTGGCGCGCTCGCCTCCATATCGGTTGATAGCCTCCTGATGATTAAAGACCACATTAGAGACATACTTCTGCTCAACTAGATCATAATCATACTGATACTCTATCTGTGTGACTATATCCTCTGAAACTCCCCATAATGGCGGCGGATCGGTCAGCCACTCACCGGCGTTGATGGTAAGCTCTACTTTCGAGGCTAGGTCGGTGGCTAGTGAGACTAGAGTGAGCTTGCTAGTGCCTGTTGTGGCGTTTCGCTTCATAACGATAGCCGCGCCAAGCATCTTCAGGATGCTCTCAACTAACTTCCTGATGTCAGAGCTATCACCGCTAATAAAGGTGTCAATCGTCGCGAGCGCTGTACTGTCAGCGGCTAAGAAGGATCCTTCATCTATTTGAGATGAGTCTAAGTTGAGGCCAGCGGTGAAGACATCATAGGTTCCATTGACACCCTCACCGCCACCTGACTCTAACAACTTTAGAAGCGCGATACCTGGTCGATCACCTGAGATCCTAGACGCTCGATAGATCAACACTCGATCTGAATCTGGCCAGTTCGCGAAGCTCTCATTATCACTGAGATCTTGAGCAGGGTCTAAATGAATGAAGTAGCCTATATCAGAACCACCAAAAGACGCGACGCTCTCATGTGTCGCTTGGAAGACTTGCTCAAACTCTTGGCCCTCAAGAGAGTCTGAGCCTGAGGCAACGTACTTTCTAAACTTGACCAAGATGTCATAAACCGTAGACCCTGCTGAGCTTGGCAGCCCTAACGACTCCTCGACTAATAGCCTATCCTCAAAGATCTGATAGTAAGAAGCGGGTATATCAATCGGGAATGCAAGGCCGGTTCGAGGTGGTGAGATAACAGACTCTAAGACCTCTCTACCTCCATGATTGTACTCGTCTCTTCTTCCGCGCATATCATACGATCTACCTTGACCGATGTTGAGCGGATACCATACACGAGAGCGATCATCTGCAAGAGGTCGAGCGCTGTCTGCACTTGGCCAATATCGAGCTCTATCATGCTCTAAGAATACATCTTCTCGCGAGCGGTCAATCAAGCCCTGCTTAGACGCCCAAAGCCACAGCTGAGGAGAAACGCGAGTATTAGACAGCCGAGAAACAAAAGCCTCTCTAGTGCCATTCAAGCGCCACTTAAGAAGACCACCTGTCAGACCTTGCGTGCTCGATGGACCATCAGTCCTCAGCACATCATTAATCACCTCAGGCCACCGCTTTATCTCTTCGTCTCCCAGCTCATGCTGTTTAAGCTCTAAGATGGTCGATATACTCAACAGGTCTAAGCCTGCTGAGATGTCGGCGTTGGTGTAACTCTCAGATCTAGAGGTCAAGGCACACTGAAATACACTTAGACCGTCACTGTTAGTCGTGGCCGTTATGGTGCTAGGAAAGAAAAACTTATTATCATAGATGCTCTCAGAGAGTCGGGGGTATCTGGGATGAGGCACGGCGTTATTATCGACATCAACTGAGCCATCAGGTAGCGAAGGGTCAAAGTCATCAATCAGCGACTGATCACCTATAAGGCTAATCGTTGTGGTATTTGCAGTGGATGTCGTATCAACGCGATACCTAGACACAATGGGGCTCTCGATTTTTAACCCATATTCGAGCGTATTAGCCTCAGTACCATAGTAATGATAACCGTCTAAGAGAGAGGTCTGCCCATCACCCTTATCAGCCAATGAGGTATCGATAAGCGCGGTAAGCGGGACGATGCTTAAGCTGATAGCCTCATCGTTGACATCTGGTGAGCTCTCGATAATGCCGTTGACAACCTCAACCCAGCTCGACAGGTCACCGCTTGGATATTTGTGAGCGGCGTAGAGCTTAGCGCGCCGACCTCTAAAAGTGGTGATCTCTACTGAGACTTCAGGAACAAATGAGCCCTCAAGTCCTATGCTGTGTGTCTGCTGTGGTGTGTTCCCTACTGCTCGATCAGAGACGGTCAAGGTGTCTGTAGTAGCTGAGGAGACTCTCACAGTCTCACCGCCGATATGCAGCAGACGAGGATATGATAGAGAGGTGAAGTCTTCTATCACCCCGATGCTTGTAGCAGTTCGATCAAAGGTCTCATCAATCTGAGAGATCAGTGAAGCGCTACGAGCTCCACATCGGCCAAAGATAATCCCAGGGTCACCATCACCACCACGCCGCCTATCAATGGCTAGAGAGACTGTGGTGGCTGAATATTGGGCGATACCACCGCTCATATCTAGTGAGGATGAGTATGAGCTCACGCCTATGATAGCCTCTACATCCTCATAGGCTATGCCTGTGGCAATGTTTGCATCTAGGCCACTAGTTCCAGCGCCGCTGTGGTATCTGTAGAGGAGGCCGCCAACCTCCAACGCGAAGACGCGCCGCCCATGCTGACTAGATACGCTCATGGTGTCACCTCCACTTCATATACATCATAGATGTGGAAGCCGCTGAGCGCTACGTCTTGTACAGTGACTTTAATGTTGAGGAGCTCGCCACGATTAGCAGAGGGGATGAAGAGGGGTCTCACGATTAGATCAGCGCTCGTGTTGGTCGGCTCATAATCTAAAAGAGTACCAGTGAATGCAAAAACGTCGGGTGCGAATGAAAAGCCCTGAGTCTCTAGATTCACAAACTCACAGCCATAATCTAAGACTGTGCCTGTATAACTATTGGATGCCGTCGACCTCGCCTCAATCGTCACGCTCGGATCATCGGCCCCTTGCTTACCTGCATAGCTGAAGAGGCAAGCGAGCTTAGAGCTCAGCGCGGTAGACTGATACAAGAAATTGTATTCATAACCTTTATAAGCTGACCTGATCTGATGGTAGTTGTGGAGACGCGCGCCTGTGCCTTGGACAAAAGCTGAGCCGCTGTATGTCGAGTGACTCACCTGATAATGAGCCTCACCTAAAAACTTACAGTGGCTTAACTGAGAGAGCGCAAAGGCCATCTGTGAGACAGTGCCACCCATAACGACCTCACCGTTATAACAGCCAATCTCATCAGGAAGCTTAATAAAAGCTGTAGGTATAAGCATCACACCCCCACTATGGTTAGGCCAGCTAGATAAGGCACATAGACGCCTTCATCACCGTCCATGTAGTCTCCAAACACGAAAAAACGCTCAGTATTAAATACTGTATTATCTGGCCCCACTCGATACATCGAGAGACCGAACTCAACAGATCGGGCTGACTCCGACTGTCTGAGGTTGAGGGTGAACGTTGACCAACCTGTTGAGGTGCATGTGATCCGCTGGCCAAACAGGTCAAACTCATAGCCAGAGAAGGTGCCGCCGTTCTGCTTCACGTTCACATAGGCGAAGAGATTTAGAGTAGAGTCTTCAATCATGCCTGGGAACAGTGCCACCTCTGAAAACATAGATGGGAGATCACCGCTACCAATTGCCCGTGGAACTGCGCCAGCGTCGACTATCGGTGCACCACTGCTCACACCTTCAACACCTGACCAAGAGAACAAGACGCGCGGCCTTCTTCTGAGTGTGTTGATGTTCTCCAGCATCTCAACGCCAAAGCGAGCAGAGAGAGGCAGGTCAGCGGCGAGCCTGTTGATCCCCTGCGGAGTGTATCGGCTCAGGGTGTGGAAGAGCTCACCCGTTGGAAGAGGAGAGGAGAGCGCCACCCAGTTAGCCATGACACCCAAGACCTCAACCTCATCACCTGAGGGGGCTTTAACGGCCATGGTTAGCTTAGCGGCAAACTCATTCTGAGTAGAGGTAAGCGTGATAGTGCCTGTGTTGAAGCTGCTAGAGTATCGGCTAGTGTCTGTGATCGTGATGTCAGTGGTGTATGTGGCAGTGCCATAATCGAGCACAAAGCGCGCTGTGCCTCCTGCGGTCCCACACCAAGCACTAAGCACAATACTGAGAGACTGATGAGATGATGAGATGGATGGGATGTACCACTCACACATCGAGATAAAAGCAGACGAGTCATCTTGACGAAACGTCGAATCATCCCACGCTTGACTCAACACATTAGACGTTCCACCAGTGGCAAAACAATAGTTACTCAGGTCACCAAGTCGGCTGATCTCGGTGGTTCTGATCGTCCTAGAGGCTGTCACCCTGCCAGGATCTACGAGCGTTGGTGATGACGTGTATGAGTTACTCATAGGTGTTCAATCTCCATCGTCACAGGAACACGACGCTTAAGCCGACCAGGATAGACCAGGTCAAAGGTCTCTGTCATGAGTGATCCTCTCACTCTGCCATACTCTCCATTATCTTCTGAAGTGTAGAGGGTGTCATAAGCAGATTGTAAGTTATTCACTGAGGCCGTTGGCAGCGCTCGACGACTATCACCCCACCCCTGATAGAAGTTTACACGCTCTCCTGGTGAGCAGAGAGGGACCCATCGATCAGTGAAATGACGATAGTCGTCTGAGGAGTCGAGCAGAGCGTCGAGGTCGAATCTCAACACTGAGGTGATATATGAGCCGATGTGATTAGACACATATCCACCGCCGATAAGACGCCGAGCCTGAGCCACGTTCTCACCTCTGAGATGATGGCTCTGATATGGTCGAGATGGGATGAGCACACCTGAGGCTTTGTAGGTCGCGGTAAGTAACTTATGAGTCGTTCCTGTTGGCGTCTCTAAGCCTGTGAAGCCTAGTAGATCCCTGATCTCTGTGGAGCTCCATGAGATGTCTCCTGCTCCGCTGACATATGAGCAGTTAACCCGGCCTGAGTCATCGATAAACCATGTAATGAAATAGCCAGTGTTCGCTGCTCGGTCGAGCTCCTCTAAGCTCGGCAGGGTTGTGAATGCATCTGCATCGTTGATTGTGCTCTTGTCTCTCATCCCCACCGTCACATCTTGCATATGGATATTAACAGCAGGGAAGTTAAAAGTAGATGAAGAACCGCCGACTTCATCCACAGTGTAAAGCACATCACCAAGATCTAGAGAGCCTCTAGTCCAATCATTAGGCGCTGTGGCCACATACCCAAGACCCTCCAACACAGCACCGACAGCAGTTGAGCCAAAGCCGAGAGCGTCCGTGGTGCCTACAGATCTGATCTCAAAGTCAACGTCTGAGACTACGATCACCTTATCATCTTCGTTTAGCGTGACGCTCCACGAGGTGCCAAAGGTATTCACAGAGTCGGCTTGCCCCTGCCACATCTGATCAGCGGGCGAGGTCCGACGATTGAGAAAAAACATCAGATCCTCAAAGATGCCATCACCCACACCTGCTGAACCATAGGTCTGGAGACTGACAGCTGAGCCGCCTGAGCGGTCGAGGACCTCGACGCCTGAGTAAGCTCTCATGTCATACTCAGTTAACAGCGCGAACTGAGGAGCGGGATTGTTTAGAGGCATTTAGCGTCTCCTTGGCGCGCCGCGCCTGTTGGTGTTCTGTAGGTTGGTGATCCGATCAGCAAGCGCGAGCTCTGCGGCCTGTCGAGTGTCATAGATGACAGCCCCGCCGAAGTTGACATTAAATACAGTCTGAGTCTCTGTGGCTCTATCCCTGTCAGCGGTCGGCGCGATCTGCGGTGAGCCTGTCGGTGAGGTCGGAGCTGATGCACCACCACCACCACCGCGACCCATAGCCGCGCTCACACCACCAGCTACCACAGCCGCCGCGCCAAACTGAGCCGCCGCCGCGAAGTGAGCGCTTGCAGCTGCTGGGTTAAGCACACTCGCCGCTATTCCTTTGGCTGTACTGATCAGAGCTTCAACCGTTGCTTGTTGCCCTAGGCTGCCGATGGTCTGAGCTATGGAGTCTTTGAAGCTGTCACCAAACACGAGAGAAGCATAGGCCGCCTCGGCGAAGCCTGCAGCATAGTTGCTAGTCAGCTCACCTACTCGCTCAATCTGCTCATTAATCGAGCGATCTTCAATAGCTTGACGCTCAATGTTAAAGCGTCTGGTGAGCTCGGTGAGTTCTTCCTCAGAGCGTTCCTTAAGCTCCCTCTCTCGACGATACTTCAGCTTTAAAGCGCTCAGCTCTTTATCTAGACCATCCTCCATCATGGAGATATCAAAGGCCTGACTCTCAAATAAGAAGTTACGCCGATGAGCTTCAAGCTTTTGACGCTCGGCCTCTGCCTTGGCGTCTGCCTCCTGCTGAAGCTTCAAGCGTTGATTCTCATAGCGCAGATCTATAGCAAGCTTGGCTTTAGCGTTACCTCTAGCCATCCTCAAATCAGCCTGATAGCGCATCTCTAAGACCTCTTCTTGAGAGGCTCCTTGGAGTTTCATCTGCTCGATCTCTAAAAGTCTGATTCGATGGTTGGCGACTAGACTCTGCTTTCTTCTAGCTTGCGCCCTAGCATGGCGCGCCCTGTCATCTGCGTCTATTTGTGCATTCACGCTCTCATGTATTTTTCGACGCTGATTCTCATACCTCGCATTCATAACCGCTTGTTCGTCAAACTTCCCAACCTGAGCCTTGAGCTCTTTCTCTATCACTTGGAGATCTTTTACACGCTCCTTAGCTGACTCGATCCTCGTAGCGAGCGCGTCCTTCTCTTGACTAATGTAAGTCTTTTGGATCTCTAGCGCCTCACCCTCCATCTTAGCTTCAGCATCAGCCACTTTCAAAAGTTCGAGCTTGGCTTGTAGCTCTTTGACTCTTGAGAGAGTGGCCTCTGCTGACTGCTCGTCTAGCGCCTTCTCAAGTATTGCGGCAGCTGCGATCTCTTTATTCACCTGCTGTTGTATAGGAACCACTTTCTCATGAATAAACTTTCTGAGATTGCGCTCAGCCTTATGTCGTCTATTGAGCAAGTTACCGCGCTCTCTCATGAGAGCATTCTCTTCTTTGATGACATCTAAGAGGCCTGGGTCTGATTTGGTCATCTGCCGAAGTCTCTTTTTCAATGCCTCATGCTCTTTATCAATGGCGGCAACTTTCTTCCTGACCTCCCCTTCTTCTGCTAAGCTCTCCGTGTATGCATCCTGAAGCTCTTTAGCCTTCTCTAAAGTATTCTGCAGCTTCTCCTTGGCTAGTTGAGAACGGACTGTGGCAAGTGCGAACTCAGAGAGCTTGGCCGCTGCTGGTGTCACGCCTTTCTCTGATAGAGATTCAAGCTTGCTTTGAAGATCAGCCGCCGCCGCTGCTGCAGCCTCTTGAGCATCTTCTGCCTCTTGAGCGGCGCCAGTAATCAATCTGAAAGTCTCATAGAGCGCCATACCTGCAGCCACAGCACCAGCGAAGGCAGGGATCAATGCACCAATCCCAGCGCCGCCAGCAGTGCCAAGAGCCCCAATGGTTGACCCTAGCTCTTTGAATGATCCGCCGAGCTCTGCGACGTTATCAGTGATCTGAGAGAGACCCTCACCTAGATGAGAGTTGGTCTGGTCGAACTTGCCAGCCATCTTGCCAGCTGAGTCACCTATAGAGCTTAGGCCTTTCTTGGCGGCCTCGGTTCCTTTTAGATGTACCTCTATATCTACTTGATTACTCTTAGCCATTGCTCGACTCCTTTAGCGCTCGCTCCTGCGCTCTATAGTGTGCTGACTCTCGGTTATTATGCAAGATGTCCATGGCCTCGACCACAGCACATGACGGCTTAGGGTATGAGAGGCTGAGGTTAAACAGTCCTGATCGATGCCTATTATAAGCGTTGATGATCG
>Ga0070750_10001070_pt1 | contig 15361 bp, 5 predicted proteins | sample VirMetDEL_Nov_24_FD_77013 | JGI IMG/M metagenome (GOLD analysis project Ga0070750, IMG submission 77013) | Aqueous microbial communities from the Delaware River and Bay under freshwater to marine salinity gradient to study organic matter... | ecosystem: Environmental > Aquatic > Marine > Coastal...
CAATATTGAACAAGGAGCAACGAGGTTACTTAACACCTTATGAGTTCAATAACTTAGCAAGACAAGCCCAGCTAGAATTATTAGATAGCTTGTTTTATCAGTACAACCAGTTCTTAAATATTGAGAACATAAATCGGACGAACGAAGGTTACGCTGATTTAGCAGAAAAAATACAAGAGCAGATAGATGAACACTATAAGTCTGCTACATTAACTCCATCAAGTGGCAAGGTTACTGTACCTACAGATGCGTACAGAATATTAGATATAACCATGCGTAATCACGGGTTAAAGGTAGAGAAGGTAGATAAAGTAAGATTACCTTTTTTAAAATCATCGCCTTTAACTAAACCATCAAGTACTTTTCCTATTTACTATCAAGAAGCAACTGAGGTTGTTTTCGATCCTAGTATTACAGAGAATGTAGCTGTTAACTATGTTGCAAAACCAAGTGATCCTAGATTTGGATACACTACTAACACGCAATATGGTACAGAGATTTATGATGCTAATCCATTTGTAGATGGAGGTATTATACTTGGCACTAGAAACATAGGTATAGTTAGTACCAATCAAACAGACATAACGACCGACCAGGATTACACAATAACTGTAGGTACAACTAGCGGAGTGACTACTAGTTCATCCGCGGGTACAGGAGCGGTAATAAAATTAACCGCTAGTGGTAACACAATAACAGCAGTTGAAGTCACTTCAGTAGGATCTGGTTTTTTAATTGGTGATACTATTACTATATCAGAAACTGCAATACCGCAAACGACAGCGGGCAACATAGTGTTGACTCTTAGAGTGCAAGACTTATATGCTACTACAAATCAAGGTTCAACTGATTTTACATTGCACGAATCGCTAGAAACAAACTTGATACTATCTATCTTAGGTTACGCTGGATTAATAATAAAGGATCCATCTATAGTGCAAGGCGTTACACAACTAGCCTCAGCTGACGCTATGAATAAAAAACAACAATAATACAAAATGGGATTACTAGGAACAACTACAGCAGAACAGTATTATAGCCTGAGTCAGAAGTTTACAACTACATCTGCTCAAGTAACTAGCGGTGAATATCAATTAACCGTTCAAGATCTACCAGATAGCATCGATGGGTTTATTATAGAAGATGACGGAGTAGAAGTAGATCAATCTAATTATAGCTATGACGCTTTATCTGGCTTAATTACATTTAGTTCTAGTAAACCAGCATTGAGCTCTGTAGTTACCGTGAAGTTTGTAGATAGATCATTAGGTGACTATAGGTATATAACACTTGAAGACTTTGTAAATAACTTCATGTACGGCTACACTGGAGAAGGTAAGGTATTAAACAAGGTTAGAAGATCTGATATACTGTTTCATGCTAAAAGAGGCATACAAGAGTTTTCTTACGATATATCTAAAATAGAAAAAATACAAGAACTAGATATACCACCTAACTTAACGTTACCAATGCCGCAAGACTACGTGCAGTACACGATGTTGTCTTGGGTAGACACAGCAGGGCTTGAGCATCCTATATTTCCAACAAGAGAGCTAACAAGTAGACCATCTCAGTCAGTTGCGCAAGATGAAAATGGTAACTATCTGTTTAATAGCGACGGTTCTGTAACTCAAATAAATCCATCAGTTACTCAAACTAGATTTCAAGAATTTGATTTATATACGTTCAGCGGTAACTTAAAAGATGATGACTATTGGTTATACACTCATTATATAGCTAATAGAGTATTCAATAGAGGTAGCAGATATGGAATCGATGCTTCTAGAGCTAACTCTAATGGTATGTTTGTAGTTGACGAAGCTAATGGACAATTCGGATTTACTAGTGACTTAGCTGGTAAAACTATATTGATCAAATATATATCAGATGGATTAGGCACTGATGCAGAGATGAAGGTTTCTAAGCTTGCTGAAGATGCGCTATACAAATATGTATATCATGCTATACTCTCAACCAAGCTAAACATACCTGAATATCAAATAAGAAGAGCTCAGAAAGAACGATTCGCTGCTATGCGTAATGCCAAGATAAGGTTGTACAATTTTAATACGACTGAAATGGCGAACGTAATGAGAGGTAAAAGCAAACATATTAAACATTAATTAAATGCCTGAAATTAAACAAAACTTTACCAAAGGTAAAATGAACAAAGACCTCGATGAGAGGTTAATACCTAAAGGAGAATATAGAGAAGCTCAAAATATACATATATCAGAATCTGAAGGTTCTGACGTAGGCGCTATTGAGAATATACTAAGCACCGATAAGCTAACAACTGCTATATCAGGCCTAGGTACTAACTCTTCCGGTGAAGGCTACGATGTTATAGGCTACTGTAAAGATCTGGCAAATAAAAGAGTAGTTTACTTTATAACTAATTTTTCAAGCACAACCTTTGTTGATGATATAAGAGGTATAAATAGAGCATTAAACGTTGGTACAAGACAATATACTTTTAATCTTGGACATGATTGTGCTATAGTGCTTTATGATATAGAAAACAAAAACCAAAAAATACTAGCTAAAGGACCTTGGCTCAACTTTAGTAAGAACCATTTAATAACTGGTTCGGCCATAATAGAGGATCTTTTATTCTGGACAGATAATCTTAATCAACCCAGAAAGATAAATATAAATACAGCTGTAGAAGAAGGACCTGATTACTATGACTGTGAAGAAAATATAAGTGTAGCAAAGTATGCGCCTTACAAAGCCATAATGTTAAGCGATGACGAAGCTAGTAACAGCTCACTTCCAACTATAGATCCACAAGTAAAATCAGAATACACTAAAGAAAGATTCATAAGGTTCTCTTATAGGTATAAATACGAAGATGGAGAGTATTCTTTGATAGCGCCTTTCACGCAGGCTGTTTTTGAACCTTTAAACGGAGGTAAAATAACTAACAGTGATGATGACGACGAAAGAAACTCTACAGCTAACGAACCAAAAGTATTAACTGGTAAAAAAGAAGTTTACAAAAAAGGCCTTGTTGACATAATGCAGAATAGAATAAACACTATGAAGCTTATGATTCCATTGCCTAACAAAGACGAGTTCAAGACTGGCGCCGCTAATCCGAGTGCAGGCTCTTATGATAATCCGTATAAGATAAAAGAAATAGACATACTTCTAAAAGAATCTAACGGTATATCTTTCAAGCTGGTTAAGACTATAAAAATTGACGAAGTAGATACAAACGACATATTAGTTTACACTCATCAAAGCAGAAGTGACACTGACTTACATAAGAGGCATGCATTAAGATACCAATATACTTCGACAGAGCCCACTAGTGTATTGCCAGAAAGTCAAGTGAACAGAGTATACGATCAAGTGCCATTGATGGCTAAAACTCTAGAAGCCGTTGGAAATAGAATAGTATTCGGAAACTATGTTGAAAACTACAACTATCCAACAGATGTAAATAATAGAAAAGGAATAAACTATACAGTAACAGAGACCACAAAAGGACAAATAGATCAAGCTGGCCAAAGCGCTAGTGAGCCTTATGTATATGGATTGAAGCAGTGGCTTAGTAAAACATACAAATATCATACGGTAAAACAAAGACGAACTTACCAAGTAGGTATTGTTTTTTCTGATGTATTTGGCAGGCAATCACCTGTTATATTATCTTCCAATAAAGAATTTGACAACCCGGATACTATAACTGTATCTCCCGAAACTAATAACTATGGTGCTAATACAAACGCTGTTTGGGATGATACTATAGATTCTTATGGAAAGTCTTTGTCTATAAAGTTTGAAGAAAACGACTTAACGAATGACGACAAGTTTGTTGCTAGCTTACCATTCGGTTTGAATAGCGAATATCAAAAAAGATTGGCTTATAATCCACATGGATGGTACTCGTATCGTATAGTTGTAAAACAACAAGAGCAAGAATACTATAACGTATACGCGCCGCACGCGTTTGATGGTTGGGATAATGTCAAAGAAGCACCTAATGATAGCTTGAGTGGAGGAAGAAGTTGGCTGTCTCTTCATGGTGATAATATTAATAAGATACCAAGATCTATAAACGATTCAGACGTGAATAGAGAAGGAACAATGGGCTCAGACGTTAGACTTTATCCTAAGGTTGTATTTAGCTCTAGAACTGGTTTAAAGCCTTCTGAAGTAGATGTAAACGATTTATTAACTAATCAAACCGATATAACGCAAGAAGCTAATACAGACGTTACATTTACATTAGAAGTTGGAGTTACTGCAGGAGTTACAACAAGTGGCGATGGTAGTGAAGCTATAATAAAATTAACAAGTACTTGCGGCCCTACAGAAAACCAAGGAACTATTACAGCTTTGGAAGTAGTAGAACCAGGCGTAAACTTCAAGAGTGGTGATACGATAACTATAACAGAAGCAGCAGTACCGCAGCAAACAGCTGGCAATATAGTTATAACTCTAGCAGCTGCAGATGTATTTAATACCGAAGGAGAATCAAAACAAAATACTTCTTATCATGAATTAGCAGAGGTCATAAGTCTTGGTACAATGTATGAGCAAAATCTATACATATCTGGCGATGATAATAAGTCTGGAACCGGTGGATTCACTGGATATAAGTTTATATACGGCAAAGATAAGAATCCATTAGTAGCAGAAATACAGAACTTAAAAGCATACACTGGTGATGCAAGTAATAACAAAGCTGCAGTTTATTTTGCTAGAACCGACAAAACAAAGCAAACAACCTTTAACTTAGACTCTGATCAACTAGGCACAGCAGCATCAATTGCAGATGATGAATTAAATGACTACTCTATAAATTTCACTAGTCTAGCCCTACATACAGATGTGACAGTAACTGATACTACATCTTCTCAACAAGCAATCACTCTATCTAGTCCGCAAACCGTTATAGATGCTGACAAGTTGGTGTTTAGTAAGTACTACGAAGGTCTTTCTGTTTTTGAAACAGAACCTTTCTTTTCTAATATAGATATATATTACGAGACATCTACAAGTGGATTGGTTGCTGACTTAGTGAAGGAAATAGTAGTGGACCAAGCAGATTTGCCTACTGGGTTAACAATAAAGCAAGACACTTACAGCTTTGGAGCTGGACAAGATCCATTGGGTACATCAGGTCCACAGTATGGCTCAAGAGCGTTCTTATATGAAAATATTCCTTCTGGAACTAATATAGGAGATTTAGACGCAACGGAACCAACCAACGCAACGACAAAAAATTTAAGTTTTTCTTTACGAAAAGCGACAGTAAAAGGAACTAATGAAAACGTAACAAATAAATTTACGATAGCTCTTGTCAGCTCTACCTATAAAGTACAAACAAACGGTGATTTTGTTTTTACTGGATCTAACGATACTATATCTTTACTTATAGCAATAACAGACGAAAGCGTACTTAATGGTCAAACGGCTTATTTAGAAGTTCAAGTAGAAGTAAAAAATTCGGTACCAACTATAACATCTCTGCCGTCTTCATTAGATGTTAGAGTAGATGCTGGAGATAACGCCAAAGTTATATCTTCAAGTAACAACTATACTAACGGAGGAACTTTAGCTAGTGGATTTTTTAATAAATATAGCGATGTTGATATAACTCACTCTTTTACAGATCCTTCATTAAATAACTTATTTAAAATAGTGACAGAAGGCTTAGAAGATGGTAAGTATGAATTAAGGACTACAGGAGATTGGGATATAGAATCAGCTCAAAATTTCTTTGCTAGAAGCGGACTAGATGGAAGTAGAACTGTAACGATAACTGCAACAGACTCTGGAGGCTTATCTGCTACTACTTCAACTAGAATAGATGAAGACGATATAGTAGTTGTTAATGGATTAATATATAAGTATGAATATCAAGGTCAAAGCTTCAACGAGTACTCACTTGATAATGTGCAGTTAGCTTTAAAAAATGATCAAATCGAAATATGGGCGACAGCTGGTTCTTCAGGTGTTGATCCTGTACACAATGATTATAATGACGTTGGCGCGGTACAAGTTTTTGTTAATAATAAAATCTTTACACACCCAGCTTTAACATCAACGCTATCTGCTGGTGAGTACGTATTCGTGACTTCTTACACACTAGGTCAATACAGCGGTGTTACACAAACTGTTGACATAGTAGAAATAAGCTCAACTGGAACAGTAGCTAGTATTGAAGCTAGCTATACTATAAATGATTAATTACAATGGCAAAAGAAATAGAAATAGGTTATTACAATGCATTCGTGCTATACGGAGGCGTAGATATTGGAAACGCAGACGGACAAGCTTGGCATGTTGAAGAATCTAGAATAAAAGGAGACTTCAATGGAGTAAGTACTGACTACGGTGCTAGAGCGTATACTACGGATAATGAATATGGTATTCGACGTAGAGGTAATGCTATGATGTATTCTGGAGTATACAATTCTAAAACAAAAACTAATAATACAAATCAGTTTTCTATAGCTGAATCTATAACTAGAGCAGTTGATATATCAGACGGAAATATACAGCATTTACATTCAGAAGATGGAAACTTAAACGTATTCCAACAACATAGGGTCCTCAAAGCGTTGATAGATAAGGATGCTGTTTATACGGCTGAAGGTGTTGGCATAACAGCCACAGGAAACCAAGTTATAGGGCAAACAATTCCATATGTTGGTAAATATGGAATATCTGATAATCCAGAAAGCTTTGCTTTTTTTGGTAGTAGAAAATACTTTGTAGATAGACAGCGAGGCGCCGTAATGAGATTGTCTCAAAACGGATTAGAACCAATATCAAAATATGGAATGAATGATTTCTTTAGAGATAATTTAAAGAAATTAAAAGCACCATTAGCAGCAGGGTTGGCAGAAAAAGGCAAAGTGTATGGTATGTACGACGAAAGACATGGAGAATATATAGTGTCTATGCAGCGTAGCAATATAACAGGAGGAAAGAAAACAACTGCAACGTCACCTACTACTACTGATCAAAATGGGTTTTTAACTCTAGGCTTTAGTGAAATGTCTAACGGATGGGTTAGTTTTTATTCTTATAAACCAACATTTGGATTTAGCATGATGAATGAGTTTTACACTTTTAACACTGATCAGTTGTACATGCATTACGCAGAGAATGGAAACTACAATAACTTTTATAATTCCACTTACAATGACCCTTCTTACGTAACATTGGTAATGAACGACTCTATAAGTAGTACGAAGACATTCATGACTGTAAACTACGAAGGTTCTACTGGTTGGAGAATGGATAGAGCACAAGCAGAAAATGTTTCTAAGCCTGGATATACCAATAGCGTTCAGAAAGAAGAAGCATATAAAATACCAGAGAATGGTGTAACTATAATAGGTGCAGACGGATTGCCTATAGAGGTAGGGTTTAGACTTAGAGAAAGCAAGTACTACGCAGATTTAAAACAAAAAGTCCCTTACAATTCGGCTGACTATAATTCTAACTTTAACAATAGCACATTGAATACAACGCTAGGTATAAAAGGTTACCATTTAGAAATAGACATGTTATATCATGAACCTACAGGTAACGGGAAACTAGTTGAGTTATTCGCAGTATCAAACGAAATTAAAATATAAGTATGGCAGCATTTTTAGCAATGGCAGGTGCGCAAGTAATTGGCGGACTAGTAGGAGCGGCAACTTCAGCTTATCAAGCTAGACAGTCTCAAAAACAAGCTGACAAGTTTCAAGCAGCGCTAGATAGAGAACTAGCTAATAGACCAGAAGTACAAAATATTTCTGGTCAAATACAAAACCAATACGCAAATCTACAAGTAGCAACAGGGGCAGCAGAAATGCAAGCAGAAGAAGCAGACGTTTCTCTTGCTAACACACTAGATACATTGAGAGCAACAGGTATGGGAGCTGGTGGCGCAACAGCATTAGCACAGGCCGCGCTTAGAAGCAAAAAAGGTGTAGCAGCTAGCATAGAACAACAAGAAGCTAGAAACGCAGAACTAAGGGCGCGAGGTGCTCAACAGGCCCAGTCCGAAAGAATAGCTCAACAAAATAGAGAGTTTGATATTAGAGATACTAGATCTCAACAAGCTATAGATAGGGCATCCAATTTATTAGACGCACAAAATTATCAAACTCAAATGAACAAGCAGGCTATGTATTCTAGTTTAGGTAGTGCACTTGGTGCAGCAGGCGGAACATTGGGTGCAGCAAAGTTAAACCAAGGCCAAGGTGAGACATTTAAAAATAGTTTAGTAGCGCTAGGTGCTTAAATTAAAATCAACATATGAGTTATAGTAATCCAAAAATATACTTACAAGACCCATTGGCTTTTGCTAATAGCTTTAAGAAAGCTTTTCAGTCTAGCTATCAAGGGGTAGAAGATCATATAGCTACAGTAAGAAGCCAAGTAGAGCAAAAGAACAAGGCATTAAAACAGACTGGCGAAGACTTGCAAGATGCTATTGATAAAAGTAAAAACCTAGCTGGTACTTGGTCTAATAAGCTAGCTGAAGCTGGTAGCTTTTGGATGCAAGATAATAGAGCTTTTGAAAAAAGAAACGAAGAAGGTGGAGCATTAGCTAATGTAGCATCTGCTAGAGCCATTGGTGGTTCATCTGCAGCTAGTATGCAAAAAGCAGAAGGTAGTTTTAAAGGAGTGGCAACTCAGCTTAACCAAATATCTGAGTTTCTAGTAGACACTAAGAAATACAAAGACGTAGATAAGTCTAATAAAGACTACGCAGAAATTCAAATGATAATGGACTACGCTAAGTCTAATCCGGAGTCACTAACTGTAGAGCAATATGGTGATGATTTTTCTGCATACATAACATATCCAGATCCTAACGGAGAGCTAACTGGAGAAGATGGTCAAAAATATTCTACCATGCCTACTGATGTGTTGGGTGCTAAGTTAACAACGCTGCAAAGTAGAGAGGGCTTTGACGAGCAATTTGATACTGTTGTAGATAAATTCAAGAATACTATAAAAAGTGGAATAGACAGAGACAAGGAAGAAGCAAGAAAAAATAATCAAGATTTTTTCATAGATGGCATAAAGCGTACTCAAGAAGAAACCGAGCCTATGCTTAGAAGAATGCACTTAAGTGAAAAGACTAGACAAAATACAGCTGGTGGTCCTGGTTTCTTTGAAAAAACATTTGCGAACTTAGGTGACAACGTGCCTTTTGATTTCGAACCTAATGTAGAAGTGTACGGTAATACTCAAAAAGAATTATTTTCTAAAACACGAATTGGTAAATCAATAGTAGATAAGATTGACAACGCAAAAGGTAAAGAAACTCTTGAACCCCATCTTAGAGCTATATTAGATTTACCTCTGAGTGACAAAAGAATGGACGGCTATATTAGCCAACTCACAAAAGAAGGCATATTAAGCGCATCTGAAGTAGACGAGCTTTATGAAGCACTAGGAGAGTATCAATTCCAAGTTGTAAAAGAAGTAGTAGACTTAGACGTTATAGCTAGTGGTGTTGATAGTCAATCAGTATTAAGAAAAAGACAAAGACCATACGGTCCGAGCAGTAAAACTAAGCTATCAAGCTTGTCTCCGGAAGATGAAGAAATTTTAACAAGCATGTGGAATTATAAAGGCGAAAACATGCAGTTTATACCAGGTGATAAAGAATTAGAAACTGGAAGTACGGTAACTTCATTGGATGAAGGTGGATCTTTTACTAGAGGTAAAGTCAGAGCTAGCGGTAGACAGCAAGACGTACAATTTGTAGAGCAAGAACAAGGATCTGAAAAGCTTAAAATATTTTATGGTCAGCAAGGAAGATCAAAAGAAGTAGATAAAAAAGATCCAGATGCTATGTTTTTTGCATTTAAAGACTTAGCTGTTAATAAGGTAAAAGAAAAAGACTTCAATAATATTATGCTTAAAGAGTTTAGCACAGACGACGGATTAGCTAGGCTTGATAATAACGGTATGTCCAAGTGGGTTAAATGGTTGAGTAGAAGAGGACAAAAAGATAGATTAATAAATTACTTAGCTGAAAAAGAATCTAGAGGAATACCATTGATGTCTTCTACTATTAACACATGGGAAGATTTTTACAAAGAGAACAAAAAAGCAATTGATCTTAAAATGATCAACGCCGCAAGAGCAAACAAATAAAATAAAATGGAAAGACAGCAATACATACAAGACTTAGTTAATCAAAACTTAACTGACGAAGAAATTCTTGCAAAGCTAGATGAGTTTGATAACGATACAGACCCGCCAAAAAAGACCACAGATCCCTTGAAACAGGAGACAAGCACGGGATCTACAAACAATATGGTCTCCAACTTGGAAGGTGGTTCATTGGAGTCACCTACGGGTAGCTTATATGGATTCGAAGTTGACGAAGAAAAACAACCAGAACCTAAAACTGAAACTTCTAAAGAAGTGTTTCTGCCTGGGCTAGAAAAATATCCTGGCTTAGAAAAAATGTTAATTTCTGGTGAATACTCTAAATCAGATTTAGATTTGATGGGCGTAAATATTGACCCGAAAGGGGAAGTAGAAATACAAAAAATAGCGCCTGTAGATATAAAAGTAAAGAAAAGACCAAGTAATTTAACTGAATTAAAAACAGCTGATGACAAGTTAAAGCAAGCGCTACTTAGTTCAGAATCCTCATTAAGTAAAATACCAGCTTTTGCTAACATGGTTAATATGGCATTTAAGAGGCTATTGATGAGCGATGAACAAAAAGCGAGTTTTGACAAGCTAAGTCCTAAAGCCCAAAGCATATATGCACAAGCTACCGGTATTGTTCCTTCTTTTGAGTTTTCAAAAAGAGCAAGAGAACTAGACGAAGAAATACAAAAAATCGAACAAACACTTCCTAGCTACGAAGAAGGAATAATAGAAGATTTTCAATTAGGAAATTGGAAAAGAGGTGCTTCAAGAACGTTTAGTGGGTTGGTCGGTATAGCTCCATCTATTGCTCAAGCATTTACACCGGGAGGTATCCCAGTGATGGGAATGCAGTCCGCAGCTCAAGCCGCAGACGAGGCAATAAAAGAAGGTAAAAAAATAGACTTAGGATTAGTAGGGTATTCTACTATGAAAGGTTTTTTCGACGCTGGACTAGAACTCACAACTAGATCTCTTGGAAAGCAATTGTTCAAATCGCTCACTGGTAGACCTAAGGCTATAATCAAGAAAAGCCTATTTGAAATATTTAAAGGAGTACCTAAAGAGGGCGCTAAAGAAGGTGCATCAGAGCTTAGTACTGAGGTTTTAAATAAATTAGCTGACGATATATATTTAGGAAAAGACTTTAAAGCTAGTGAATCTTGGTCAGAATTTTCTGATGTTTTCTTTTTATCTTTCTTAGCTGGTGGAGGTATAAAAGCTTCAGCTAACGCTATAGAATTTTCTAAATCAGTAACGGAAGATAGAATAGTTAATAGAGTATTAAATAAAACAAACTACAACAACGTATCTGATGCTTTTATTTCTGAAGCTTCTGACTTAGAGTCTATAGATATAGCCAAAAACAAGTATACTGAAAACGTACTTAAAAACGAGTTACAAATAAAAGAAAAGCTAGGCGAAATAACAGAGCAAGAGTCTAAAGATATACAATCGAACTTCAATAAAACTAAGGCAGCTGTAAATATATCAGAAAAGTTAGGAATAGAAAAAGAGCTTTCTGAAGAAACGGTATCTTTAATAAAAGAAAGAGCAGATATCAATCAACGAGTTCAGGATGCTGGTGATAATAAAGCTATTGTTTCAGATGATATCAATAGATTAAAACAAGTAGATGAACGCCTAGCGCAAATAGGAGTTGAAAACAAAACTCTTAAAACTACTAAAAATGTAGCTAAGATCGTAGAAGGTATTGACAACGTAGAAATAATAACCGCAGAGAACACAGAAGAAGCAAACGCTATAGCTGAAGAGCAAGACATAGATAAGAAAGCTTCATTTGAACAAGGCTACATAGTTCAAAGGTCCGATGGCAAGCAAACTATTGTTATCAATAAGGAAGTAGCAAACAAAGATCAAGCAGTTAACGTAGCATCACATGAGCTGTTACATGCTGTACTGTTTAAAACTGTTGGTGAAAACCAAGAAGTAGCAAAATCATTAGCTGCTTCGTTGGAAAAAGAAATAGAAAAAATAGATCCATCTATACTAGAGCAAAGCGAATTCAAAGATAGACTCAGTAGATACAGCTCAGATGCAAAACCTGAAGAGACACTGACATTATTTGCCGACGCTGTTGCAACTGGAGAAATAGAGTTTGAAGAAAGTTTGTTTCAAAAAATAGGTGGATCAATAAGAAGAGTATTACAGTCTGTAGGTTTTACCAAGATAAACTTCAATAACTCTAATGATGTTTTCAACTTCATAAAAGACTACAATAAAAGTGTAACTAAAGGCAGATTTACAAAAGCTCAAAGCGAGTTGCTAAAGCGAACAGCAGAAGGTCGTTTAGTTTCTGAACCTACAATTAAAGATACTGATACTACGGTTAAAGAGTCAAAGGCTAAAGCAACTGTATTAGAAGAAATAAACAATCTAATACCAGAAAATATAGAAACAAAAGAGCAGTTTTTATCTGATAGATCTTTTACTAAGATTTATGAGTCTGCTATGAATCCTGGCGGAGCCATTAACAACTATATAAAATCTAGAACTACTAGTGCAATGGAAGCTGAACTAGCTATTGACTCTGTACTAGAAAGACTAATGAACTTCGATCCTCAGGCTAAACGCAAAGATGGATCAATTATTGGTCGTGAAGGATTTGGTGAGTTTGTGTTTGCAAATACCGCATTTGGAAAGCTAGATGCCAAGAAAAAACTATTCCAAGAGTCTGAGCGTAGATCAAAAGAAACTAGTATAGATGATTCAACTAAACAAATTGCAGATGTTGAAACGACGGTAGAAGAACAAGTTGAAACAAAAGAAAAGCCAAAAATAAATCCACTTAAATTCACTGGCGTGCCAGCTGAAATAAAACTAAGTGATAAACCCGGCAAAGGTTTAACATTCAAGAAAGTAGCAAAACAATACGCTGGCGAGGTTGGAGAGCAAGCTATAGGTATACCAGCTAAAAAAATCACTGAATCAGCAGCCAACCTTGGATCTGTAAACGAGGCAAGAGCTATACAGCAGTTTTTTTTCAAAGCTGATAACTTAGATAAATTCGTCAAGATACTACCAGAAACAAATATAGCATTACCTGAAACTCAAATAGGTATCGAAACAATAGATGTATCTAAAGGAGTTCAAGGCACAGGTTTAGGACTACCTAAGCGTATACTTGATTATTTCTATGAAGACTTCATTGATCCAACTGGTAAACTAACTAGTCCAAAAGGTAGAAGCAAAGGATTAACAAGTCAGACAGCCGTTAAAAGATTAAAGCCTGAGTTTAGAGGTGTTGTTTCTAAGGAAATCATAGACAAGATCAAAAAGGATATTGGTATAACTCCAAAAGGAGAACTTAATATACTACCTAAAGGAGAATTGCGCAGTCCTATTGGTCAGCTATTGAAAGGCATGGCAAAGACTTATTCTACTCTAGCTGCCAATACTTTGGTTAGGCAAGAGATGGAAACCGCTGGAGCTACCAAACAAGAGATAGCTGATGTCGCTGCTGGTAAGCCTAGGGTTATGCTATCTAAAAAAGTGCGAAAAGAACTTGGATCAACTAGAACTATAAAAGATGTTTATAAAGTTTTAAAAGACAACGGCGTTGATTTAAAAGATATAAACACAACTAAAGAAATAGACACACTACACTCTGAAATAGAAGAAATAATAAAACTTGGAGGCATAACATTGGAAATGTTTAGATCAGCTAAGTTTACTAACTTCGGAGTAAAGACTGTTTACGGCGAGTTTGATAAAGATGGAAAATTTGCAGAGTTTAGTAAAAAAGAAAAAGACGCCAAAGGCTCAAACAAACTTAAGTTTAAATACTATGCTTTAAAGAACAATGAGTTTGTAAAGGTTCCTGTTAAAAAGAATCAATTAGGAAACCTAGTAGAAGACAAGGAAAAAGCAGACAAAATAAAAAAATCTAGATCTGGAGATTTCACACCGGATAGAAGTGATATATACTACGGCACTGACGACCCTGCTTATAAAAGAGCAGAAGAATTAGCAAAACAAAACACTGAGTTAGAAGCTAAAAAACCTAAAAGAGTTTCAGTTAAAAAAGCTGGAACTAAAGAAGCTAACGAACAGTTTGCTATTAATTTAGATGTTTTAGAAGAAATGACTATTAAGCTGGCTGATGCAGTTAATAATAAAAAATTATCTGCTGACGCTGCTGTTAAGTTTATAACTAAAGCTTACCAAGCTACATCTGGTGTAATTAAAATATCTGCACCTTTCAAGTATAAGACAACAAATCCTAAATACGCTGGAGAATATGGTAAGCCAGAACAGAATAAAGGAGAACTAATAAGAGAAGAGCATACAGTTCCAGCTTCTGTGATTGGTGGTTATTTGATACATGGTATCTTAACTAATACAGCCAAAGACGCAATGAGTGCTGTTAGAAAAAACTTTTTTCAAGTCGTCTTAGGTAAACAATACGACGTTATACTCGACAAAGCAAAGCTTGACGCAACATTAGCTGAAGGATCCAGCTTGTTTGATGAAAACATTGGGGCTATAAGAATGCTTACTGCGAACATTTTAACCGAGAATATAGAGAACCTTCCTAGGATGAACTTCAATGATATAGTAAACATTGAAACAAACGAATCTTGGGCTAAAGAGATAGGCGTTACTTTGCCTAAAGAGTATGAAACAGTAGATAATTTAAATCTTCAAAATAGATTATTACTTGATAAAATAAAAGAAGAAGGAAAATATAGCAATCATCAAGAATATTTAAACGAACATATAAAGTTAAAAACGGAAGAAGCTGCAGCTGCAAATCAAAGTAGATTAAAAAATGTAACAACTAAATTCTCTAAGAAAAAAGACTTATCTAATAAAAAAATATTAAATGATCTTTCCAATAGAGATAAAGCCTTACGTAACGCTAGAAATGCTAAAGCTAAAGTAAAAGGTATATCTGTGTTTGACTTTGACGATACTCTTGCAACTACTAAGAGCATGGTCGGAGTGACGATGCCTGATGGCACTGAAACCAAAATAGACGCCACTGAATTTGCTAAACGCGGAGACGAACTATTAAAGCAAGGAGCTGAGTTTGACTTTAGCGACTTCAGTAAAGTAGTCGATGGTAAGCCTGGCCCTTTGATTACTAAGCTAGACAAAGCTATCAAGAAGTTTGGTAACAAAGATGTATTCGTGTTAACAGCTAGGCCTGCTAATTCAGCATCGGCAATATATGAGTTCTTAAAAGGGCTTGGCTATGAGATAC
>Ga0070750_10001071_pt1 | contig 15360 bp, 13 predicted proteins | sample VirMetDEL_Nov_24_FD_77013 | JGI IMG/M metagenome (GOLD analysis project Ga0070750, IMG submission 77013) | Aqueous microbial communities from the Delaware River and Bay under freshwater to marine salinity gradient to study organic matter... | ecosystem: Environmental > Aquatic > Marine >...
AAATTCTTTAAACGTCTTCATTTTCGACTTCTGTTTCCGTTTCAATTGTAGGTTCTTCTACAGTATTATTAAAAATCTGTGCGGCCACACTGGCCTTTTCACCTTCAATACGATCAGATAATCTTGCATTAATAAGATCACTGAATTGCTTCTCAGCTTCTACAAAGTTCTTAGTAGTGACATTATTTAGAAAGTCAGCGATTTCAGTCATTTATTTACCTCAATTAAAATTATGTAATAATATTTATAATAATTTGAAATTAAGCGATTTCTTCATCACCTTCTTCTGGTTCTTCGATTTCACCAGACTTCTTTTCATCAGCGATATCTTTATCCATTTGCTTAATTTCATCATCTGTAAGCATAAGAACATTCTTCTGGACCCATGATTTGGAATAGAACATGCCGACATATGTTTCCATACTTTGCAGTGTACCAATACGCTCTCTAAGCATTTCAGATTCTTTTAATTCTGCAAAATAGTTGTCTGTGATAAAGTCAACTAGAATATTTCTTTTCCAAGATTCCCAATCATCTTCTGTAATGATACCCTTGAGAAGAAGTTGTTTTCTTAGAATATTCATAAACAATTCAGAAAATCTTTTACGCAGTCTAGATACAAACTTATGAAACTTAAATTCATCTCTTGTAATCTCAGATGCTCTGCCTAAAATACCACCGGCCTGCTCTTCTGGATTAATTCGACCAACAGGAACATTTAATGCCTTGTAAACTTTTTTCTGAAAGTAAATAATATCATCAATTTCGCCTAAGTTCTGGCCACCGGGCAGTGTTGAAATCTCTGTGCCTCTGCCACCTTCACGTCTTGGAAGCCAGAAGTCTTCAAGCATAGACATATGCTTTTGATCATTTCTAAGATCACCAGTGTTTGCATCATAGACAAGCTTGTTTCTATAGCGAGCCATAATATCTTTAAGATATTGCTCTGCTTTACCTCTAGGTAAGTTACCTACATCAATATAGAAAATACGTCTTTCAGGCGCTCTTGCTAACCTATAGATTACCAAAGCATCTTCCATCATACGCAATTGATTGATGGGCTTAATTGCTTTATGTAAATAAGAAATGACTTTCTTTCTGGGAGAATCTAAAAGGCCGCTTGTGACATAGCTAATAGAATCAAGCGAAAGTTTGACAGCATTATTAGCTTGGCTATTACCAGCAGTTTTTGTCAAGTAGTTTGCTGATGCATCATCACTATAGATGTAGTATTCATCAACTTTCTTGACGATATTTGCGCCTGTAACAGGGTCTTTTTCTTTTTTAACTTCTTTGACTTTACGAATTTTAGTAGAGTCAATAGGTCTAATTTCTTGAATACCTTCTTGTGGTCTTTTAGGATCAACCACCAGATGATGATAAATTCTACCATCAACATAATATCTACGGAAAATGTCATGTCCATAATTTTGGAAATCTAACATTGCACAGATATTATCAAATTCTTCTTTGATTTGTTTTTTAATAGAGTCTGATGTTTCTACATTGTCAAGATCAACTTGTACAATTTCATCTTCACCAGAAATAACTTCATTTACAATATCTTCAATTGCAGCATCTACTTCTGGATGAGTTGCTAAATCTCTATACTTTTTGATTAAGTCTTTGTCATCTTTTGCTTTGTCGCCACTAAGATCGACAAATGAGCCATAATAACTACCCGACGCAGTAACATAGCCAGCGCCGTCATCATCTAATGGCGGTACAATAGAAGGTAATTGTTCTTTATCTTTTCTGTTAGTGGCTCTCTTGATTTCAAAGCCAAAAACTTTTAAACTATTGTCGTCTGCCAAAATTTATCTCCAAATAAAAGTAATAGGGGAGAATGTATCCCCCCTATTTATTCATCCCATTAGGACGTTGTGTCGGATTCCCAGTACTGGACTTGGAAAGTCACAGTGAATTCTTCGATTGTGTTAGTTGCATCATACGATACATCAATCGGAGAAACGTTAGTTGGGAACGTACCACGGAAGTTGTAGGTCTTCAGTGTGTCACCATTCTTATCTAGCTGCTCAATAATTAAGTCAGCTTGATAGTCTGTTGGATTAACAAGACCTTCGTTTGTGGTGTGACCATTGATACCATTCATCCAACGTTCCATAGCGTTACGAACGTTAAAATCAGTATCGTTGATTACTGTGATATCCCATGTATCAAATGTTCTATCACCAGCAATCTTGAGTTCACGACCACGGAACGGCACAACAATCTCTGCCATAACCGAGCCAGGAAGTTGTCCTGCTTTACACATGAATGATGTAAGTTCTACATCACCCGCTGCATACCCTGGAAAGTTGACAGTTGCCTTGAATAGATTAGCTCTAGCACCGCCACCTTTCAGTTTTGCTTTGAAGTCATCGACTCCTAAAATAGCCATCTTTTATCTCCTAGTTAAGCGGTTTAGAATTGTAAGCCAACTACTTCTTCGAAGTCTACACCAGTTCTAACAGCAACAAAGTTCAGTGTGATGAAGTTGATAGAACGAGCAGGCTTGATGAAGATAGTGGCAATAAATTCATTGCGGTCAATAATCTCAGGCGTGTTGTTTGTTTCGTCACAAACTACACGGAAGTCGGTGATACCACGACGACCTTTTACTTCTCTCAAGAAAGGCTCTACGAGATTGACAAATTCTGCTCTGGTAAATTCATCGTTGAATTCAAACAGTACAGACTTTGCTGCTCTTGCAATTGCTCTTTCAAGAGTGAGGAACAAACGACGCACGTTAATGCGGTCAAATGCGGAAGGTCTACGCAGCATGGTTTTGTCACCAAACAGTGTAATGCCAGCACCTGGAATATTAGCAATTGGGTTTACGTTAGCTCTGTAGAGTCTATCTCTTTCTGCTTTGTTTGGAGAATGAGCAATGTCAATAGCACCGAAGTATTGACCTCTTCTCAAACCAGCTGGAGAGAACCAAGGAGCAGTGTCTTGATCAGACTGCGCCATCAGACCTGCCGTAGAACCGTTTGCTGGAATTTCAATGAACTGATCATTGTACTTATCAAAGACCTTGAGATAGTTGTTATCAAGAAAAATGTAAGAACTGGATGGAAGCAGATTAGCAAAAGTAATTGTATCATCTACCGGAGTAGTTGTATTAATTACAGAAGCTTTTGGGGGAGATGCAACTACCACACAGTCTTTACGAGTTGTAGCAGCAATCGTATTCAAGTCTGTGATAATTGTATCTGCTGTAGTGTTTGCGCCGTTAGTTGCAGTTACTGGTGGTGCAATAAGGAAGTCTACATCATATGCATCTACATCTTCGATAAGATCAAAGCCTGTTGCATATTCAGAAGTTCCAAGAGAACCAGAGTTAGCACCGTTAACCATGCTGATAGTCTTTACGCCTTGCTTAGAAGCAATCAGCTTAAAGTTATCACCAGAGTCCGCTGCATCAGTACCAGCACCTGCTACTCTGTAATCAGAGTCGATATTGGCAGCATCTACAAGCCAAACATAGCTGGACTGATTATTCAGTACATCAGCAATATAGTTTGTCGAACCATCTGCGTTCTTTGCGTCTCTTGCCAGCGAGAGATATGGGAATGTTTCGAGAACTTCACCTTTAGTTCCTGTAAACTGTCCATCTTGGTCAATGATTGCAACATGCACTTCATCACCTTCACCATTCTTACCAGCGAGGTATGAAGAAGTACCAGGAGCCTGATCAAACTGTACTCTCAGTGACCAGTCTGTAAATGCGGAGTCACCCACGTCAAATCCACACATTTGAATTTGAAGCGAGTTACCAAGCGAACCTGGATATTTTGCAACAAAGCTATGACCATCAGAGTCAAGGGCACTGCGCAGATTGTTAAAATCAGTTTCGTTCTTTACAAGGCGCTGCCCTCTGTTAGCAGACTGACCAACACCAGAAGTGACACCATTAGTGGTATCAGAATCATATGAGTTGAATGCAGCGCTGGTTACAGCACGAATGTTCAGAAGCTGATTGGAATACTTTGAAAAGTGTGCAGCAGTGTGAAAGTCTACCGCATTGTTTGTGTCGGGAGTAGAAAATTTAGAAACAAGAGTTGCTTCATTATCTACAAATGTTGGTTGTTCAACTGGACCCCAGCGATAGTTACCAACGAATACACCAGTAACGGTGCCAACGTTTGGAACAACACCCGTGAGGTCAAACTCACGAACTACTACAGCTGGAGACAGCGAAGGCGTGAAAAATGCCATGAGTCTTCCTCTTTTCGTTTGAATTAATTATAAGGTATACATAATAAGATTTACTTCAAACAGTATTAATATTTATAAATTAAACGATTTTTAGAACATGTCCGATCTATGTTCAACCCAAACATCACCACCATAAACTTCTCTCTTTTCAGGCTCAATTCCATCATCAATAAATCCAACAGGAGTTACTTCTTCTTCAATTGCTTTAATCTTTTCCTCATAAAGCATTTGTCTAATACTCACATCGGACTGATTAATAAATGATTCTGTGCCAACATACCAAGCAAACATCACCAAATTCATAACTAAATCATCGTGATTTCCATTTGATGCTTCAAAAGAATTACCTTTTGCTTCAAAAGTAGAGCATTCTGATATAGTATCACCATCTACCAGTTCTAGTTTATTTTCTTCAATCAAGTCCTTGAGATTAGAACAACCAATCTGTTTAATCTTTCTATTCATTGTAACACCAATCGCATTGGCTTTAATCATCGACTCTACATGTACATTTTCATACTCAATATCATAATACAGACCATTTGCCACTACAGAACCGGCATCATTTGATTCTACAATAACATATGCATCATTATACTTCTTTGCCCATTTGTGTATGACACTTGGAAATAAAATTGGTGAGACTAGATTATTTTTATAGGTTGCAACTTGCTTAAATGGTGTTTGTGTGATATCAATGACATTGAATGTAGAATAGTCTTGACCTCGACCTTTAGCTACATCTACTGTCATAATATAATCATGTCCAGTCTTGGGCTGCTCATATATTTTAACATCCCCTTTATCTTCTAAAGGTAAAGATGCTTTCATGTTCAAGAGAGCATCCGCAGCAATCAGTGTATTACCTGTTCCAAAAAAAGTATTCCCAAACTCTTGTTGGAACTGAAGCTCTGAAGTATTTGAGATTGTTTGCTGTTTCCATTCTTCATCTCTACCAGGCACGTCCCACCAGTCTACACGAAATGGTCTAAATTCATTTGTCTCTTGTACAGCACCTTCATAGATTTTATGAAAAGTATTACCAATACCATTAGCCGTAGAGGTGATAATAACTCTTGATGTTTTACCAGATGAAATAACAGGATAGGTAGACGTATAGAATGTTGCTGCATCTTCTACAAATGCAAACTCATCCAAAAACAATAGATTTACTGCAAGACCACGAATAGATGAACCTGACGTTGCTGCTGCCATAATTCTAGAGTTATTTGAAAACTCAATAGAGCCTTTGTTCAGTGCTTTAGTGCCGGGCTGCAAAAAGAAAGGCACATTCTCAAGTGCAAGTGTAATACGAGAAAGCATCTCTCTAGCAGTTGCACCTTTGTTCGCCAATACTGCAATAGTTTGATCAGCATGAAATAATGCATACCAAAGAATGTACATACAAGAAGAAATTGATTTGCCAGACTGCCTACAAGCAAGTACAATAGAAAATCTATTATTTTCAAAATGATCAAACATCTTCTTTTGATATGGATACATTTCGAATGGCACTAAGCCTTTATCCAAGTTGATAACCTTACCGTACTTCTCAGCGAAGTACACCGGGTCTTTCATACATTTTTGGTATTCGACAATATCTTCTTTTGTCCAAGCCTGTTGCACACCATCTTTCTTGACTTGTGCATTGCCTAGATAAGTTTCTTTTTCGAAGTTCATTTAATAAATCTTTTTGCAAATTTATGTAGAGCATAGAACCAGAAACCATTAATGATAGGCTCTACAATTGCATCTACTGCTGCTAATTCCATAGCTGCACCTGTAATCAGCCAGTTACAGATAGTTGCAATGAAAATATGTCCAATTGTGTAAATTACTGCGAGTAAAATACTTGACTCACCTATGAGTCTTTTTAAAAGTTTGAATATACCTTTAGTCAGTTCCGTCATTATCATGTTCAATCACCTCCATATCACCAGACAGCATCTTTTGTAAATCTGCTGTTGAGCCCACAAATACATTATTTTGAGTGAGTTGTTTTTTCTCTTCTTTTTTTGGTCCGTTGAGGTCTACTTTTTTCTTTTGTAAATCCATCAACTTATCATTTACATCTGACATTTGCTTAATCATGCCAGATAAAACTTCAAAAGCTCTGGGATGTTCAGATTCTCTTGCTACTTCCATCATCAAATCAAGACCTTCACGACCTTTTTCTAACAACTCATAGTAAGTTGCTCTAGAATACTCAAAGTCGTCTTTCACTTCACTTTTTTCAGTCATTAGTCATCCAGTAAGATTAAATCAAAGATTGCACCAACATCAATATTGTTTGCGCCTTTAGAACGAATTTCAAGATCAGTTTTTTCTTCAAATTCTAAGGGAACAGGATAGTCATATGTTACTGGCGCTGTTGCAGTTCCATACCTACCTTTGATATTAAAGGCCCCGCCTTCTGGTCTAGCCATAAGAGAAAATGCAGCATCGCCGCCAGCTTTGCCCACTGATCCTTGAAACTTTTTAAGATATGCAGTTTTACCAGCAGGTACAGTGTATACAGCCATCAGTGTCTGGCCAGCATCTTGTGAAATCTGCGCAAGAGTGGTTGATCCTGCATCAATGGTAATATCACCAGAATTTGTAGAATCCGCACTGCTAACTATCAACGCTCTAAACACTCTGTAAAACTCTGATGATCCAGTATTACCTGCGCTAGTCGCAGTGATAGTTTCTGTTAAAGACTGATATGAAGCATCTAGTCCTTGAACTTCAATACTTAATCCACTATCAGTTGCATTAGAAGTCACAGTTAGAGTGCTTGAAGCACCGACAGAATCAATGTAGGAATATATTCCTCCACCGTCCCAGACAGTTTCTAATGTATTGCTGGCAGTACCAACTAAGTATCCAAACTTATTGATATGGGATACACCTTTGGTCTGGCCATTCGCAATACGAATAGCTTCTGCTAATTCAGAGTTGTCAAAATATCTAGAAAAGCTCATGGTTATCCCTTAGTGTTTTTTAAGTATTTATAATATCAGACTTTTATATACCAAAAGATACTTTTTCGCCATAATGAACAGGAAAATCAAGTGTCTCCATATATTTTATAAACGGTGATTTGTTCGCTTTATTAATTATTCGTTCATCTAAAGAAAAATATTCTTCCCAAACAGAATAATCAGATAAAGGAAATCTATGCTCGATACCTCTACTTGCATATAGGTCTATCGTATCTGCATAAAATTCAGCAAGTAATTCATCATCACCTGTCACATAAAGTTCATCAGCACCTAGTCCGCTAACTACAACATTATCTGAAATAAAATTAACAATAAAGTCATGACCACTGCCTTGAGTAAATCCATCAAGTATTGTTCCATTTACCAATTCACTACGTCTCTCAAGTACATCTTCATTTTCAATTGAGCGTAATGAAAGAGCATTAAATTTTAAATTTTGTTTTAGTGCAGACGCTGCTATTACACCAGAGTCATGACCACAACTTAATGTTATTGTAGGATTATCAGTACATCTTAATGCAACAGCATTATCAATTGCATGAAAGAAGTCGTCAAAATTAGTCTTTCTTTCAAAGCCTTGAGGTGGAATATAATATTTTCTAGTTGTAGTCCAATTTTGTTTACAGTATACTATCTCATTATCTTGGATTACAATTGTTGAATTTCTAGGTAATTGTCCAGGAGATTGACTACCTGCAAAATCTGTTATATAAACAGTTTTATTATGTTCACTGACTTTGACTAGATAATCACCTTTGAGATATCTGTAGCTATTCAGCTTTTCAGATTTCCATATCTCAAGAACATCTACTGGACAAAAACCTTTTACTACAATATTCAGACCATCTTCATTATATAATTTTGAAATCACTAAATGCTATCACCCTCACCTGGATACAAGAATGTAGTGGTTGTGTCAAAGTCACTATCACCAATAATGTTAAGAGAAGCTGGATTAGGCTCAACTGTAATTCTCTCAAGAAGATCACTTGTATCTTGATCTTTGAAGTCCACAATAGCTTTGCGAATGATTTTACTATCAGCAACTGGACCAAAGAACTGTGTTTTAATTTCAAAATCTAGAGTATAGACAATAGTTCTTCTATTTTCCAATTGACCTTCATAGTCATCACTAAAAGATAAGCCAATCAAAGAAATCGGAATATCTTCTGTAATATCATCATAATCAGAAAACGGCTTCATTGTGATTGTATATGAAGGATTAAAGAACGGCAAAATCTGCTCTAGAATTTGTACTGCATCTTCATTTGTCTTCGCCAAAATGTTTAACTGAAAGTTAATAATATATGGCACAGCGGTAAAGAACTTTGTTCTTACACCAGTATCTGTTGAAACGAGGCGAGTAAAATTATTTACTTTAGGCAACTGTCTGCTAGGGTCAAAGTAAAGAGCAGACATTTCAAAAGACATTCTCGGTAATTTTACTGCAAGCTTTGCATCAGACATGTTTTCTGTTTCACGAATACGATCCAAAAACTTTTGTTTTGGTGCATAACTCAGTGGAACTTTTAATTGACTGATAACAGCACCAGAACTATTCTTTCTTAATACATAAAGATTATTGAATAGAGTGCCAAAGACAGCAACGCATTTACGAATCTTTTCGTGATAAAAATGTTGATTTAGCATCTTATGTCACCTCACCGAATGGATTGCTCTCACTAAAGTCAATGATATCATCACCTGTTGTTTCAAATGCATCATTCTGACTAAACGATTGTTGCAGTTCTTCATCAATTGCAGAAATTGTTTTTGTGATGTTAGTAGTCGTAGAAGTGATTGAAGTGCCTGCTGTGAACGTTCTGAATTTGCCATCTGTTGAACCGATGTGTGCAACTTGCAGAATATTTGTTGATGCATCCCAGTTGACAATTTCGCCAACCAGCTTAGGTCCATTTGCACTATCAACTAAGTATTCAATATTTTCGCCAAGCTCAAGACCATCGGAGTCAGAAGCATTCAGAGTTAGTTTAATAACATTACCCAACGACTCAGCTTCATCAATTTCTTCAACACCTGTATCAAAGTCTTCATCATTGTATTCAAAGAGTTCAATGTCAAGTCTATATGTAGGAAGATTAGAAAGCTGGTAGAATGGTCTATCGTCCACCACTCTCATAATTTCAAAGATTTGATCGGACAATGGCAAGTAAACTAGATCACCTTCTCTTGGTCTATCATAAGTGACATATGCACCAACAACAGCATCCCATCTGCGTCGTGCAACATGCATAGTTGCTCTGTCACGAATTTCTACACCAAACTTTGTGAATAGCTCTTGATCACCTTCAAAGCCATCTGTGTTCTCAAGATACATTTCAATTGTATATGCATCATCAAATCTAGATACAGGGTCTTCAGCAAAAATGGCATCTTCATTAACAAGAGTTCTAGGCATGTATTCAACATCTTGCCCATAAATCTTTAGAGATTCAATGATGATATTTTCGTAAAGGTCTTGCTCTGAACGAACTGCTTGAGATATATACGGATTTCTAGCCATGTCTTATCCTAAAAAGAAGTCAACAGGCATTTCATGAGTAAGTCTGACTTGTTCCCTTAATCTTTCTAGCTCTTGAGTTGCATCATCATATAACTGTCTACCGTTCATTGTTACACCACCAGGCAAAACCATGCCGTCAAACTTAATCAGATTAGCGCCCCATTGCTGTTTGATCAGTTGTGTCAAATACTCTTTTAAGAAAATATCATTATAAACGTCTGTATGTGTCTCAGGATCAATTGCTTGATAAACTTCAAAGACAATATAATCACCTGCTTCAATTTCTTGATTATTGAAATCACCATGAATATAAATTCTATTTTGATTTCTACTAAAAGTAATCTGTGGATGACCATTGAGTTTCATATCAAGTAAAGAAACATATTGACGCATTTGCTCATAGTAAGCCAAGTCACCAATAAACGTATTCAGGTCATAAAGTTCATTTAAAGACAACTGATATTTTAAATCAAAAAAGTTTGATGATGTTGTACCAGAAGAATTGATAGGAAATAATCTCTGTACAAATAATACATTATCGTTTACCGTAATATACTTATTAGCAACATCATCGGCAGTAACAAGATGCTTTACATATGTTCTAAACAAAGCATCAGAGTTATATTCACGATAGAACTGAATAGCTTCATCAACACGATCCTCTAACTGAGTCTCTTCTACGTTAATCTCAATTACAGGATCGCCAAGCTTTCTTTTACAATAATCTATCAGTCCTTGTCTGGTAGATGGATTAGCCATTCAATTTTCCTTATGTGTTCAGTACTGTGCCTGTAGAGTCTAATATATCTATACGATAATAACTACCATTTTGATCATCTAACAAGTCAGCGTTTAGATTAGTCACTTTTACTGTAGAAGCCACTGTAAATGGTGCATTAGTAGATACTGTGGTATTATTAAATGCTACAGTAGTTCCATTGTCGAATGTTAATGTACCACTTGTGTAGTTATCAGAAGTATCACTTCTCAAGAAACTACCAGAAGCCACACCGCTCAAACTAGAGGCGTTAAGGTTTGGTACATTAGTGGTAGAAGTTACAGAAAATGGAGCAGTTCCATCTGCCATATCAAAGTTGACAGTAGCGCCGTCTGCCGCAGTGACTGTAGTGCCAGTGTTAAACGTTAATGTGCCACTAGTGTATGCGTCTGTTGCATCACTTCTCAAGAAAGCGCCAATAGCCTGACCACCAAGAGTTCCTGCATCAATACCTGTTACAGTTTTAATGTAGGCAGAATCTGCTCTGTCTTGTACATAGTCAGAATTTACAAGTGCAGTGACATCAGCATCTCCGTATGCAGCGACACCAGCAATAACACCTGTTGCCGAATCGTATGTAATGTTTGCACCTGCTGTGATGGCTGCTCTAGCAAATGGTCTAACAAACGCAGAGTCAACTAATGCTCTAGTATCAGAGTCACCTTTTGTTGTATTATAAAACTGATTTGTGGTACCAATTTGAGCAGCAGAAATATTATCTGTTGTGTGTCCAGCGTTACTTAAAATATTATCAACTGTTACGCCTGTACCACCAGTAGTAAGGAATTTATCAACGCTGATACCACCATCTTTGACAGCAAGACCACCAGCAACTCTTTCAATAGTAGAGTTATCTACTTTTGCTTGCAGTTGATTAGCGAAGAATTCAAGGCCTGGAGTGCCAGATAAATCAACGTCAAGAGTGTTACCATCTTTTACAATACCCTGTCCAGCCGTAATCTGACCAGCACCAGAGAACTGTACAAAGTGAACGTCACTATCACCTACAAGAGTAATATTATCTTTTTGCGAGAAGCCGTTGCCACCGTTAACAGTACCTTCTTGAACAAAGACAAATTCACCACCGTTAAACTCACTACCAGAGTCCATATCAGTGGCTCTAGTAAGACCCTTTGCAGAGTCCCAAGTGTAAATACCATTGAATGGTAAGTTAGCACCAGTTTCATTTTTTACAATAACTCTATCATTTAATTGTAACGTATAACCATCAACAGAGTCTAGACCAATTGTAGCCGTAATTAAAATCTTTGCTCCAAAGCCTTTAGCTCCACTGTCATAAACGTATGATGTAATATCATTTGTATTAGTCAAGTTTGTGACAGTTGCTGCCTTTGCGGGGTCTCTAATTGAAAGGCCCTGTGTCACACCATCAACATATGACTTAGTAGCAGCATCTTGATCTTGAGTAGGATCAGCAAGGTCTCTAGCTCTTCTGTTGACAAACGAAATACCAGTAGGTCTAGAAATAATCAGATAGTCAGAGTCTGCTGCATTGTGAATTTGAAAGCGAATGCCACCATCAGTTGCATGTGCATGAGAGTGGATGATTAACCCATTATCTGGATCACCCGTTAAATGCGCAACTTCTTCGCCGTTAGCAGAGTCAAAGATATTGAATTCATTATATGAAGTGAAGTTTGTTGCTTCAACATTAGCAAACTTTACGTTGTCTGTAGAGTCTACAGCTTGTCCAATTGCAAATGTTCCAGTGGCTTCTGTATAAACCACACCAGTTCCTGCAACTGGAATGCTTCTGATGAATGCAGAGTCAACAGTTACAGTAGGAGTAGAGCCAGAAATACCTGCTGATTTAATACCAACGCCTGCTGTAACACTCTCTACATATGCGCCTTGTGTATCTGTGCCCAATACTAATGTTGGTATACGAGCAGAATCAAACGTGCCACTACTAATTCTAGAAGCAGGCAAAGGAGGAATAAGATCAGAGTCCCAATTAGTAGCACTTGCATCTAGTGCATTAATTGCAGCAAGAGTGAAATCTTCCGTAAAAGAAGAGTCAATCATTGCCTGCACAGCACTAGAATCAGTACTAGCTGGTAAATTTACAACTTTACTTGCATTAATTTGAGTAATTCTATCTGAGTCAATATTGCCAGTCAAGTTAGTTGCGGCAAGACTTCCGCTTAGAGTAGCGGCAGTGATAGTACCAGTGGCAGTAATATCGCCAGTGGCACTGATATCACCAGTCACATCTACATCAGAATCAGATTGAATGCCTCCCTGTGCAGTAAGGCCATTTTTTACAATAAAATTTTTATTATCTGCTGCCATGGTTCACTTTCCCCGATAGCTCCTTATAATACGACTGTCTTAGCTGCGGCAACTCTAATGGTTCCGTCTCTTGTAGACCTTCTAGTAAATTTAAGATTAATATTAGTAGCATCTGCATCAACGTCAAATGTACCAAATTCACTATCACCTGTAAATAATGTACCATACTCTGTATATGCTGTATTTAAATCGCTGTCCAAAGTACATAATACTGTTGTAAATGATGTTTCACCTTTTGTTGTAGTTCCGTTAATATCTTTCATGTGTACATTGTAAGTAATCGAACACGGAACATTATTATGTGGCAAACTCTTTACTGTAGTTTGCCCTGTACCAGCGTTCTGGGGTGTTGGTTTATGAGTAACTTCACCAAAGATGTCAATATGTGTAGTCTGAACAGAGTCAGAGATTAAGTGACCTGTTACTTCAAAACCATCAGACCTTGTAATTGCTTTCTGTGCATTATCATAGTAGAGTGTAACAGCACCATCTTCAGTTGCTTGCAGTAAGTTTTCTGTGCCAGCTGCATTATGAATGCGAATTCCAGCAGTATTAATTTTTAAGAATGTGCCTGCAGCAGTGTTAATCTGAAGATTTCCAGCTGCTTCTGAGATACTATGATCAGAGTCTGTACCAAATTTTAATGCAATGGCATCGTTCATTACGAGAGAGCCTGCAGTTTTCTGATCTTTTACATTTGATCTTAAAAACTCTGTGCTGTTAATATTATCTAATGTACCTGCATCAATACCTGTTACAGTTTTAATGTAGTCAGAATCTGCTCGGCCTGCAGCAGTGATATAATCAAAGTCAACAGTAGAAGTGATTTGAGCTAATACAAGATTAGAGTCATGAGTATCAGCGGCTGCAATTCTAGCATCTGCAATAATAATAGCTTGAGCGGAATCAATAAAGTCAGTATAAAGTGCAGGAATTGTAGGTTTATCAACTAATGATGTGTAGCTTATGTTAAGTCCTTCAACATAAGTTGTCGTTACCTGAGGACTAACTACATCAGGAATTTTACCAGAATCAAATACACCGCTAAGAGCGTCAATAAATTCAAATGTCACTGCTGAGTCAATTTGACCTTGTACAGCAGCAGAGTCATGAGTATCATCTGCGGCGGTTAGCAGTCTGTCAGTATTATAAAATGGTGCTTTATTAAACACCCACTTGTCGCCAGTTGATGCGTATTGTAATGTGGCATTAGCGCCATTTACTGTAATGCCAGCGCCATTTGCTTGGCTTGAATCAGTAGCAGAATCAGCAAGAACAATATTCTTATCACTAATCGAAACTGTTGTAGAGTTGATAGTAGTAGTCAGACCGTCAACCTGAAGGTCACCAAGAATGATTACCTTACCAGTGCTATCACCAATTCCTGCTGGATCAATAGTAAATACAGCAGGACCACCGATGTATCCGCCAACAGTCAGATTGCTATCTACAGTTAAGTCTTTAGAGAATGTTGCATCATTAGCAAACTTGGCATTAATCTGCCCAAGTACGGCGGAAGAATCATGAGTATCACTCGCTGTTGTAAGGACAGCATTACCATCTACAAACAGTCCTGTATAGGTATAAATCCCAGTGTCTCTAGAATGAAGTCTCAAATCACCAGAGGAATCAAAAATCTTAACGCCATCATTATCGCCAGCTGTAAGGAAAATTGGATTTCCAAAATTCTGTGAAGAAAGATGAATTTTAGAGCCTTCAATATAAAAACTACCTGTTCCCTGATCTTTTAATACAGTATGTGATCCATTGTGAACAATGATGAAGTCACTATCATTACCAAATGTAGCTTTTACATTATCACCAAAATTAATATCTCCAGTAATTTCATCACCCGCAACTCTTACAAATGTAGTATCGTTTGTAAAGTTAGAGTCAATTTGTCCTTGCACTAATGCAGAGTCATGCGTATCAGCCGCAGCAATTAATGTATTTACAGCAGCAGAGTCTACACCTCCGCCGCCAGAAGCAGTGGAAGCGATTACGCCAGTTGCGGAGTCATATGTAATATTTGTACCAGCGACAATAGCTGCTCTGGCAAGAGGTCTAATTGTAGCAGAGTCTACAGTTGGAATAGTAGGTGCGCCAGTTAAGTTACTGTAAGGAATATTTGTTACAGTCTTAACATCAGCAGAGTCTGCGCCAGTGTATGTGAATACACCACTTACATTGTTATAAGCAAAGGAACCAAATCCACCTGCATCATTTGCACTAATATCAGTAAGAGCAATGCCTGCTCCACCAGAACCTGTAGCATCTACAGCAGCTACAAATTTAGAGCCATCCCATTTAAGTACATTGTTAAGAGAAACACCAGTTAAATCGACATTAGAAAGATCACCAATGCTTGCGACACCAATTCTAGAGTCTGCAATCGAAACAACTGTTGCACTGTCTGTTCCACCAGAAGCTGTGCTTGCAATTACCCCTGTTGCAGAATCATAGGTAATATTACTACCTGCAACGATAGCTGCTCTAGCCAATGGCCTAATTGTAGCAGAATCAACTGTTGGAATTGTTGG
>Ga0070750_10001080_pt1 | contig 15304 bp, 16 predicted proteins | sample VirMetDEL_Nov_24_FD_77013 | JGI IMG/M metagenome (GOLD analysis project Ga0070750, IMG submission 77013) | Aqueous microbial communities from the Delaware River and Bay under freshwater to marine salinity gradient to study organic matter... | ecosystem: Environmental > Aquatic > Marine >...
ATGATATAGTAAATGATCCTGAGATTACTACATCTTCACGTATACTTCCAGATAATACCCCGTATAAATCCGAAGCATGACTCGACGAAATTAATCCGCCTGATGCTATTTCTGCTAAATTAGTTGAAAAGACTCCCATCTGTTTCCTTTATTAATAAATATTCAAATTAATATGTTTTCTTTAATGTAAAAATGTCTGAATAGATAGATGTAGCATCAGTAGCGCCACCAGACCACACTACTCGTACTTCTAATGAATTATCAATAGTAGTATCAAATGTAGTGTTATTGACATAACTAAATATTTCAGAAACAAACGCATCAGATGCATCTTTTCTGTATTGGAATGTTCCAACTGTTCTAATTTCAGCAGTTCCAGCACCACCTATTTCATTAATTGAAAAGTTTAGTGTCAATCTCCAATTTTGATTATCAGCGCCAGCCGTTGTGATTACACCAGTATCTCCTAATACAACATTATCAGTTCTAACTTGAATATCTAGTTCATCTCCATTTTGTGCAAATATTGTACCAGCCATTACTGCTTCAAATGCATCACCTTTTTGGAATCCATTTGCAGGTACTAAAAGTGTTCCTATACCACCATCAATTAAACTACCTGATATATGTGTACTACCAGATACTGGTGTTGATGAACCTGTTTGATTAAACAATCCGTAATTGTTTGATGTAACATAGTTTATGTTAGTTGCAGTAGTATATTTCGTAACTCCACCTTGTACTACTGCAAACAATTCTGTTCCGTCTAACGCAGTAGCTTGTGGCAATCCTGATATTGGTAAACTTGGCATATTATGTTATCCTAATTTTATTTCCATTTTCTTGAAGTAAAAAATGTAAATTTTCTTGAAGCAATCCATCAAACGAATCTCCAGCTTCTGGAACTGTTGTCCATGTTTGAATCTGCGAATTATGTATTGTTCGTTCTAAATTTTGAACGTAATAATGATATTGCAACTGTTGTTCATTTAATGACAGCTTTCGCATTGCTGGTAACATTCTAAATGTTTGCCATGATATTTCTATATCGTTATTCATTTATTATAAATATTTAAACAGTAAGAAAGGGATGACCTAAGCCATCCCTTCCAAATAAAATTATTACCGTTAAGTAAATATTACAAAGTCTCAAGACCTTTAACATATACTTTTCCGTAAAATTCTGGTCTAACCACTTTCTTAGCGTATCTCGTCATTACACCTTTTCTTGGTGTAAAGTTTTTCGGATCATACACTAATGGAGTCATAATCAATGGTACATAAGGACTAAATACCGCTCCTGATTCAAGGAACTGTGCACCTCTGTAACCCATTAAGATTACATTCTCTTTCATGTAAGGGTTTTTATAAACAGTGTATCTGTTATTGATAGCACCAATTTTTTGAACACCAGCAGCAAATTCCATTGCGTTACCATCTGTACTAGCAGCAAATCCTGGGATTGATTCTAATACAGTTGCAACAGCTGGACTAGTTACTAAGAAGTTAGCTCCACCTCTCAAAGTTTTTTGATGGATCTTGTTAGATACTTTTTGAAGTTTAGTACCTAAAGTTTGGAACCATCCACCTTGAGTGTTGTAGAATCCTGTGTTATCAGTTACACCATTTCTAGTAAATGCTGTTCCATTCCAAGTTTCGTTGTTAACAGCTGACCAATATTCTACTGTTGGAGCAGATGATAATAACATATCAAGAATTTCTAAATCAATCTCCATTGATACATATTCTGATAACATTGACGTTAATTCAGCTTCAGCATCAATTGAGTGATAAGCGTTAAGATCTTGAGCAAACTCAGGAGTCCAAACAGCTTTTAACTTTCTTGTCTTAGCAACGATTGCTTCACTTTGAAGTTCTAAGTTCAATTCTGGAATGTCAATATCAGTTTCAGTATTAGCAGCAGACTGCGCAGCAGTTACTTCAAAATCACCTCTAGTAATATCAGTTGGTTGTTTGCTATATGAAACTGTATAGTTTCCTGTAGCATCTAAATCTGATCCAGACACAACAAAATCAACATTTCCACCATTTACTTTTGTATATGCAGGGAATGTTGCAACAATTGCAGATCCTGAACTTAATACAAATGAACGTACTGCTAATGGATCAAATCCACTTAAAGATGATGTTTCTACACTAACTACACCATAATGAGCAGAAGTAAATGTACTCAAATTAGTAAGTGCTGAGTCGAAATTAACTGAAGCAGATGTAATTGAGCTTGTTGCAGCTGTTGCATTTGTTACAGTAATATCATTGATTGAATAACCAAATCTACCTGCACCATACAAACCACCTGATGGATCATCTGATGTATTTGTGATACCGAACATAGAGTCAGCTGATTCAGCAGCGCCAAATGGATGACCTGCAGCAGATACTGGGTCATTATTGTCGTTGTCAAATCCTGCTTGACCTGTACCATATTTAAAGTCTAAGTAAAATACAAGACCTGATGGCAAGTTCATTGGTTGAACACTTACGAATTCTTTAGCAGCAAATTCTGCAAAGATTCTTCTTACTAATGGTAAAGCAACACCAGCCCACTCTTCAGAGCCTTCTGCTGTTCCTGTTTGAGACGATTCTCTCACTAATTGGCGTGCTTGATTTTCTAAAAGCTGAGCCATACCAGCTTTTTCAGTTTCTCCTCTAAGACCTTCTAACAATCCGGTTCGTTCCCATTTAGAAACAAGACCAGTTGCAGCAGCTCTTTGAGAAGGATTATTGCTTTCTAGCAAATTTGAAATTTCCATTTCTTTCCTTTTTTTAATTTTTTATAAAAGACCAGCCAATTTCTTGAATCGGTTAGCCATTTCATTTCCTTCTTGAATGATTTCTTTAGCAGGTGCAGTTGTACCAACAGCCTTAGAAGCTACACTTTTGTGTTCTTTTACGATACGCTTTTTAGACGGCTTAACAAATGATTCTGCTAATGTACTAAATACTAATTTTACCTCTCTTGTATTACCAGCTCTATCAAAGTTTTCAATTACTTTCATCTTTTGATTTTCTGATAATTCAAAATTACGGAACAATTTGTTTGTGTAAAGAAGTTTTGCGTTTAGCAAATTTACTTCTTGAAGAACATTTCGAAGTTGATTAATAGTTGAATAAGCTTCTTCTAACTCTGTTGCTTCAGGTAACATTCCGTCACCATCATCGCCAGCTTCATCAGCTACTTGTTCTTCCACGTCTTCATCTTCTTCAGAAAGGATAGCTTCGATAATAGAATCAATGTCTTCTTCCATGTTTTCCATGTCATCTTCTTCTTTCATCGTGCGCTCTGCGCTGCGCTCTGCGCCCATCATTCCTTCTTCTCCTGGTTCTTCCTCTTCTTCATTGAGGTCTTCTTCAAGTTCACGAATGATTGATTCAAGATCAAGATCACCATCATCTTCCATTTCGTCGTCCATGTCATCCATGCCCATGTCATCCATTTCGCCTTCTTCAGAGCCAAGTTCACCTTCGTAGTCATACTCTCCGTCGCCATCGACGTCAACTGCTACTCCAATTTCTTCGCTTGATTCCGGTTCCATTTCATCCATTGCTGGTTCCATTTCGTCCATTTCTGTTTCAGCTTCCATGTCCATTTCATCCTCTTGCTCTTTCATGTTACTAGCATCGCGCTCAGCGCCCATGTAATTGCCTTCCATACCTTCTTCGTCTTGGTCTTCGTCTTCTAATTCTTCAGACAATTTCGCAGAAAGCATGCTTTGGATTCTTGGAGTGAAAGCTTCTTCAAGAGCAATTTTTGCATTAGCTAAAGCAGTTTCTCTAACCGCATTTGCATCAGCAATCGCTTCTTTTAGCAAATCTGATTTTGCCATAAGTTTTCTCCTTAAATATTTTTTTCGGAAATAAGATTATTGTGAATCTTAATAGAATATTGTTATTGATTAACAAGGGACGCTATATTAGATAGAATAGCGTATTTTCATATAAATATAATGATGTACTAAAAAACAGTAAAAAAGCCCTAACATTGTTGCTAGGGCTTATTGTAATTAGATTTTGTTGATATTATTCTTGCGATGAACGTATCTTTTGCCAATATATTGCGTCTGACATTTGTTTGCGTTTAGCAGCACTAGGTTTTGTAAATTCCTTACGTTCTTTTAATGCTGTTAATACTCCAGAATCCTTTACTTTCTTTTTCCAGAGTCTCATTGCAAATCCTAAATCTTTGTTTGGAACTGCTGCTCCAAGCGCTTGTCCTGGAATAATTGCTTCGTGATACTTTTGTTTTTTATTCATATAACTTGTTTTTGTGTTTACTATTTTGATTTTCTGTTTATAACTTTAAATTTGAATTTTAATACTTCTGGTAATTGCGAAATAAATCCTTGAATTCTTTGTGAGTCTTTACCAACATCATTTGTTTGTGTAAATCTCATATATCCAACACCTTTTTCAGCATCAAATTTATTTTGAATAACTTGCAATCCTTTTTTATTTGCAAAGTTTTCTATATCAGAACGAACGTCTGCATATGTAGAAGTATCAAATAATTTGTATACAACGCCACCTTGGTAGTCAGTTATTTTATTTACTAACTGCGCTTCTTTTATTTCATTTCCGGTCAAACCAAAAAATTCTTTATATAAATTTTTGTTCATCTGTATTTCCTATATAATAATGAATAATATTCAAATAACCAAATTAATCTACATCAAAGTATTTATTTAATTGTTGTCCTATATCTTCATATGCTATTGAAAGTCTTTCCTGTAGTTGAGACATTTCTTGCGCAGTCGATTCAAATGTTTTATATGAACTGTTCAATTCTTTAAGATGTCTATTCATTGATACTTTATCAAACCAATCTGCATTTTCATTAACAACCATTTCAGCTCGTTCAATTATATTACGAACACGTTGTGTAATTTCTTTCAAATCACCCTTACCATATACTGATTCTGACATTGCAGAAAAGTTTTTTAATGACTGAACAAATTCGGATTTTTCTTCTTTTGTAAGTTGTGGTTGTTGATCACCTTCAACCATTTCTAATATATATTTTAAATTGCTCTTCATATTATATCCTACATTTCCCATTATCACAAAGAATTGACGTAATTATTTGATTTGTTGTTGTATATTTAAATTGTTTTTCTACAGATCCTGCAGACTCATTCATTGATGAAGGACGCATAAATGCTCCATGGGTAGATGGGTTTGAAACAAAATCCCACGCAATAAGTTCAAAGTCGTCTTGTACTTCAACTGCACCCTCTTTATAAAGTTCTTTTACTGAGCCTAATCCTCTACTTGAAATTCCTAATGTTATTCCTTCTTTAAACAAAGTTTTAAGTATCTTTCCTGAGGGCGTGTCTAATACTTGGACTGTACCCATCAAATCATCATTCTGCCACCAAACCTTAAGTATGTTATGTGATACGTTGTTTAAGTTAACTACCGATGACTCTGGATGATCAAGTTCCCCTAATGCTCTATTTTGTCCGATAAATTCTTGAGTATATCGTTTACATTCTCTTTCTAGAATATGTTTTGGATAAATACGTCCATTTTGATTTTTTGCTCCAGCTCTCTGTAATACTCCTTGTACTATAAAGCCTCCAGGAACGCCATATTGTTTAGCACTTTGTTCTGACAATACGCTAGGTGTAAATGGTACATATTCTAATAAAAGGTTGTTCATGTTATTCTCCTAATGCTCTTACTCTTTCAGAAATCTTAACAAGACGCTCTGATATTTTTGTTAATGCGTTATTAACTGCCGGACCATATCCATCTCTAGACAATCCTGATTCTGTTTTTAAACGAGATGAAAAACGAACAAGTTGTTCTATTTCTTGAAGCTTTTTTGAAACATCTTTAATCGTTTCTTTTACTTTTTTATCTGGTGTCATTTTTGAGTCACCTAATGCAAATTTTTTGTATGATTCAATAAGTTTCTCATATTTTTTATCCATTGACTCAGCGACGCCTGCATACTTCATTTTCTTTTTACGTCTAGCTTGTTCTGGTGTAGAAAATGCTTTTGGTGTATTGTATGCTCCTGCTCCTGATGATGTCGAAGCTTCGTCAATATCGTCATCTGCTGACGATTCTAATACTTCAATATCATATGCACTAAAATCTCCTATTAAATCTTCTATTTCACTTTGAACAAATGATGCATATACATTGCTACCATAAATAGTAACTTCTGGATATCCGTTTCTTTTATCAGAGAACAAGTTAAGAGCCTTACGAGCATCTCTTATAGATACTTCAATATAATATGGCTCATCAAGTGCTCCTCGTAGACCTTCATTTACATCTTCTACTTTAATATCGACGTCTTTAAAGTTAGGATCCTTAGCCATATTCTTAGCCAATTCAGCAGCTTGGTTTGTATCTTTTGCTACTATAGTAGCTTCATTATACTGCTTATCTCGTACTTTTTTGATTGCATCTTCTCGACTCATACCTGACTTCATCATACGAGCAATCATTATATCAGCAAAATCATTATCGCCATCTCTGTCTTGATCTTGTTCTTCTAAATCTTTGAATTTAGATTCTATTTCTTTTAGAAATGAATTCATTAATGTACTCCGTTTAATTCTTTTATAAGATCAAAATAACGTAATAGATTTAATACGTGTGATTCTTTTACAATGTTAATATTTTCTACATCACATAACATTTCTGATAATCGTTCTACTTTAATTTTAGTAGCAGGATCATTAATTTTAGAAACATGGGCTTTCAATCCAGATTTAATTGATGGAATAATTGTTTGAATATATTCCTTTAATACTTCTGTATCATTAACATTTGTAATATATTTATTTAGTAATAATTTTTGACTTTCATCTAATACTGAATATTTACTATTAAATTTATCAACAAGAAGCTCATATGTTAATAATCGTTGATCTTTTGGTTGAGCTTTAAACATTTCTAAAACAGAATCTTTTTGTTTTTCTGTTTGTGCTCTTTCTGTTATAATAGAGTCGACTATGTTACTTTTACATTCCATCATTTGTTTTGGATTATCTGCGTCATCATTTTCGAAAATAATAAATGCAGATGCTAAAAGTTTATAATTTGGAACTCGTATTTTAGAAACTTGATTTAACTTGAAGTTATTAGAAATTTCTTTTATAAGATTATATCGTTCTCTTCGAAGTGTCGATTTGTTTAATCTATTATACGCTTCTTTTAAGCTTCGAATATATTCTAATGCCTTTGCTTCAGATTTAAATTGTTCTTTAAGCATTGCGTTATACAATTTTATTTCTTTAGCCAACTCAGTGTTCTTTCCAAAGTACTTTTTAATAATGTCAATCGTTACTGATTTGTCTGACGTCATAGTCTCTGATGTTAGTTTTCTTACCAACATCTCAAAAAGGATACCTGTGTTCTTATACTTACTATGTTTTAGTTTTTTCATTGCAATTCCGAAGTATATTTACTTATAAATATTAATCATCAGTTAAAATATTATTTTCATCTAACATTGAGTTTGTTTCATTTTGACTATTACTTAATGTTTCTGAAATAATTTTTGGTGATTTAGGTTTAATTTTTTTTAAAATATCTGAATGTTCTGTCGTAAAACTTGTATTTCCAGGATTTCTTCTATAAAATCTAGGGTCGCCAACAAATGCTGATTTTCTATTTTCTGGGTCTAATTCTTGTTTAATTTGTTTAGTACCAAGCGGATCCCATCCAAATGCATTCTTATGTTGACCTGACTTTATTCCTTCTGGAGGTCTGCCTCCTTTGTTTTTCGGCTCAAGTACATCTTTGCTACTCATATGGGCTGTTGCTAAATCGTGCGGTGTTCCATATGAACGGCCTGTTACTGTTGGATCATTTCCTTCTTGTTCAATTTGATTTTGACGGAATCCTAATTTAATATCTTCAGTAATATCATTTCTTTCCTGCAACCAATCTTCTTCTGACATATTAAATATATATTCATAAATGTATCTGTGAGAAACTAATTTTGAATCTTTCATTGATTGTGCTAATTGAATTTTTTCATTCATTAGTGCAACCTTCTGTTGATCATAAATAATAGATGGTGCAGTAAGTTCAAGTTCAAAATTAACTAAATCTTTATCTTCATACCCTTGAGCATATAAATGTATAATTGCAATCTTAGTTAATTCAGAAACAAATATCTTTTGAAGACGCTCTATTGTTCTAGCAAAACGAATATCCATAGATGCTAATGTAGATTTACCTTCTACTCCTTCACTATACCCTAAGAATGGCTTCGGTACTTTTAGTGCAGCCATCATTTTATGTTTAACATATTCAATATCGTCTATTCCGGTAAATTCCATTCCTTCCAATGTAGAAATTTCAGTCGATGAATTACCTCCTCTAACTGGCAAATAATAATCTTCTAACATATTATTAATGTTAAATTTCATATTGTAATTTCCAGTTTTTGGATCAACGTGTGGAATCTTTTTCATTTTATTGATAACTTGTTCCATATACCCATCAACTTCATTTGGTGGAATATTACCAATATCAATTTTAAAGATACGCTTTTGTGGTGCACGCATGATTCTGTGAATAAGCATTGCATCTTCCAGGAGCATTAATTTTTGGAATTCATGACGTGCGCCTTCTAACATACTTCGTCCATATGGAAGGAAATTTGAATCAGAAATGTTACGGAAATGTGCTATTTCAAATACATCATATGTAAGTTGTTCTGAAACAATATGTCTAAATTTAATATCATACTCACCTGTATTATCATTAAATTGTTCCCATCTTTCAATTTCATATGAAGAAAATGGACGTACATTTAAAATACCAATTTCATCAGCAATATCCAATTTCAAAAAGAAATCTCCATATTTTGCCATATTACGAATCCATGGCCAAAGATTAAATTCAATGTTCATTACATCATAAAATAAACTATAAAGAATTTTTTGAGTTCTGCTGTCTGATGATTTAATTGTAAGAATATCTCCGAATTGATCTGCTAATGTTGATTCATCAGCATATATGTCTAAAGCTGAAGATATAATAGGATCTTTATCCATCATTTCATAGTCAGTGTATAACTGCATACGATTTTGATGCATATAGTAATTTGAGTCATATCCGCCCATTCCGCCGACCCGATGTTTATTCGAGCCATGGAGCCTTGTATATCTGTCGGCTACTTTACTTTGTGTTAAGTTACCTGTCGATTGTAGGCGGTTTGTATCAACTACACGAAGTTTGTCTTTGCCATATGCTCTGACAATTACATTCGTGGAAAATAAGTTTTGTAATCGTTTTCTAAGTGACGCCATAGTATTTATTCTTTTATACTAATAAATATAACTATAAGTTTTTCAACTGTATTATTTGATAAGCCAGGTTAAATCTTCTTCTCCGAAACCATTATCCCAATCCCACCCAATATCTTTAGGTCGATTATTACCAGTAAAAATGACGGAATCTGTTTTTTGAAATTGAGTTAACGCCCTTTTATTTAATTCAATACCTTGTTGTCTTAGTTTTAATGACGTATCCCGTAACCAAAGGCCAATTGCAAATGCCATAACTAAATCATCATTATAACCTCGTTGTGATTGTGCTTTGCCATTTTCCCAAATAAATACAAATAATTCTTGTATGAGTCGTTTTGAATGAATAATTGGAGATCCTTCTCTCATATACATTTCAAGTGATGAAATCATTAATGGTCTTGTTCGTGTTGTAGTAGATACTCCAGGTACCATTTTTGATTTGTCTTTTATATCATAACCTTTATTGAGTTGTACGTCTACATCAATATATCCATCATCTTTATATGTATAGAATAAGTTTTGATATCCTCTATCTAATACCGGTTGTATTGCAGCCCATCCAATATTTGCATTTTCAATAGCTAATAGTGCATTATTCCATTCTGAAGCAACACTTATTAACATATTGCCAAAATCTTTAGGTGGAAGTTTTCCTTTATATTCTGCTACCTGTTCTACAGTTTCTACATCTATAACATGAAATGTTGAAAAGTCAGATGCATCTCCCCGCGCGACGTCAGCTACTACTATGTAATCTTTTGAATAGTCTGGGTATTTCCATATCCAATATCCATTATCATAACCTCTACGCTCTATAGGTTCAGAACATTTTAATTCAAATTCTTGTAATATTGAACCATCAATTACTGTATGTCCAGAAGATATAAAGTCACAATCACATTCTTGTGCTGCGCCCTTTTCTCCTAATACCCGTGTCTGTTCATCTCTCCAATCTTGATGTCGGTCTGGGTGTACGTCCCATCGTAATCGTATTGTATTAAATCCGTTATGTCCTGATTCAGCTCCTGCCCATGTTTGATGGAACCAGTTACCAATACCATTTGGTGTCGACAATACTATTGCAGATCCACCAGTAGATAGAGTTGCTTGAGATGCTACCCATATTTCTTCAATATTCCTAATAAATGCTGCTTCGTCTACAATCAATAATGATAACGCTTCAGAACGTGCTCCTGTTGATGCAGATGAAATTGCTTTTATTTGTGAACCATTTTTAAATTTTAATGAAAGTTTGTTATTTGCAATCATATTACCCTTCAACCAAGAAGGTAAATTATCATGCATGACTTGAACTTTAGTAACTAAGTTTTTTGCTACTTCTTGGGTTGTTGCAATAACAAGTACGTTAAAGTCTTCATTAAATAACATTGCCCATAGAGCATATCCTGCAGAAAGTGTTGATATACCCAACTGCCGAGACTTTAATATAATATTATAACGACTATCTCGCAAATCAGTTAGAGAATCTTCTTGAAATGGATAAAGATTAAACTTTATTTTTCCTTTAACTGGGTGTTGAATATAACAATAATTACGCATAAAATATACAGGATCTGCTGCACATTTTTGATACTGTTCGGTAATGATTTGTTTTATATTTTGTTGAGACATATATTATTTACCAATTTTCCACATCATCCTAAATGAAATGGTGGGTTGTAGATTTTGGTTAATACCTAAGCCAGCTCCAATGACTTTTTTCTGTTTACTTCTCCAAAGTAATTCGCCGCCAATATAACTAAATTGAGCTTTATTGCCGGCTAACCCAAATCCGTAGTAGAATTCATTCTTAGAAATTAATGAATCTCTATTAATGATTGTCGTTGGAATATAGAGTGATGGCTCAACTTTTCTCCATATAATACTGTTTTTTGAAATTGTGTCATTAACAGTAATAGTACCTAAGCTATCTAAATCAATTACATCTGAATAAAAGTATTTTGCGTAATAATCTCTTAGAATTGATATTGTGTCAATATCTGCAGGTATAGTATCGTGTTCTGTTATTGTTTTTACAACATATTTAGGAACATATACTAGACTGTCAAACTTTACAGTATCCCATTTAGTTTCTATTTTAGTAATAACTGTGCCTTCTGTTAGTTGTTTATCTTTTTTTGGAAATAAACTAAAATCAAAAGAAGTGCCATGGCACTGTTGCATTAGTATGATTACAATAACAAGTATCACTATTATAATATTCTTTATATTTTTAAAAAAGTGATTCATTATTTTTTATGGTATAGTTCATAAACCTTATTTACTAAAGTTGATTTTGATAACTTAGAATCTAATTCTACCTTGAATTCTTTTTTAGCAATTTTAAATAATTCAGCTTTTTTCATTGCACGAAGTGCACTTTTTGTATTTTTCTTTGTAGATGGTTTTCTACCTTTTCGTTTCGAGCCTGCTGCAGCTTTTTTAACGTCATTTACTTGTTTGATAAATTCTGAGGTTGATTCTTTCACATCTTCAATCTCTTGTTTAACTCTTTCATATCGTTTTGTAAATTCGTAAACTGTTTCTTCAACATGTTCGTCAATTTCAGTTTGGGCTTTTAACCAATTCCAAAATTGGTTTAGATATTTTTTAATCATTCTTATTCTCTATTTTTGTAATTTCTTGCATAAAATTTTCACGATACTCTTGAAACTCTTTCTCTACCTTTTCAGCAAATTCTGCAGGAGTCATTCTTGCGTCAACTGTTTGTGTTTTACCATCTGCATTTAATACAACATCATATGTTTTTGTATATGCTTCTTTTAACATTACGATGTCTTTCTCAGCACGTTTAATCCATTCTGTTGCATTTGTTTTCATTTTGTCTATTGCATACTCATTGAATTTACCTTCAATTCGAAGTTTATTTTCAATATCAATAACACAATCAAAACACATTCCATGGATTGATTTCATTTTCCGATCTAAATGATTTGGAGAAAGACACGTACATGTTTCTTTCGGACATTTTGAAAATGATGCTAATGAATCTCTAGTAGATTGAAGTGTTTCAGAATCTCGTTTAGTTTTCATCACATATCCATCTTTTTGTTCATAAAGATGTGTGATGCCAGATTTAGAATCTGTTTCTTCCCATGTTTCTCCAACTAATCTTTTTTTAGTATCTTTATTAGGTTTTGAAAATGTATGGGTTTTATTTGTTTGAAATGTATGCTCACCAGCTAACATCTTGTTAACTGCATCGACATTTTGTAACTTTTTTGACATAACTTATTTTGTTTTATTTATGAATATTTTTCTAACATTCTATCTGTTGCAATTTTTAAATAACGATATAATTCTTTTAATTTACCTTGATTTATAACTTCATTACCTTGATCGTCAGTCATTGTTCCTGTTTTTTGAACTGCTTTCAAAATCATTTTCACTTGCTCTGGGGAAGTTGGTTGATTTTTAATTAATGTTACAAAGCTATTTAATTGTGCTGTCGAATCTTGTTTTGGAGCTGCTTCAGTTTCTGCTGCCGGTGTTTCTGCTGCCGGTGTTTGTGGCGCAGGTTCTTCTGCAGGAGCAGTAGGTGCAGCTGGTGCAGGTGTTTCTGCTGCCGGTTCTTCCATTGGTACTTCTTGTTCTGGTGCAGCTTCTTCAGAAGGTTCTTCTTCAGTCTCGTCTTGTTCTTTAAGTACCGATTTAATTTTTTTACGAATAATTTCTCTAACTAAACGTTCTTTTTGTTCTCTTGTTAGATTTTCAATTTTGTCTTTAATATTATCTTTATTTTGTTTTTCGTCATCGTCTTGACGCTTAGACATTACTTTAGCAGCGTGTTTTGGATCATGTTCTCCGTCTGCCTTATAAGCTCTATCAGCATCTTTCATGTCCGGAACCATTGATCCATTGTCAATTACTTCTTTGTCAGTTTTACGAAGTACATTCTTTTGCTTTTCACCAGTAGAATTTGGCACCATATTTTCTGTTTCATCTCCTTCATAATCTTTAAGATCTTTACGAGGAGTTGGTTTCGTTGATTTTTCTAAATCCTTTGGTGCTTTATATTTTGATTTGTGCTTCTCTGCCATTTTGAAAATCCTATTTTAATATAAATATCAATTCGATATTTTTTGCTGTATTTTTAAATTATTAACGACCAAACTTTAATATACCTATCAATTGATTGACTGGTGCAAATGCACCTGTTAATTTGTATGTGTTACCTTTAAATGTAAATACAATTCCTTCTATAGGAACTATTTTATCTAATCCGCCTAGTTTTTCAATTCTCTTTAATTGGGTTTCAACCTTTTTAAGAATTTCTGGATCTTTACTTTGTTGTACTTGCTTTATTACTGTAGCAATATCTCTTTTAATTTCTTGTGTAGATTTACTTGGATCTGCGGCTAATACTTGAGATACATTTGACAATACAATAGCACCTAATCTCAAAAATATTGATTCAAATGGTTCCATGTTTTGTTTTTGATATGATTTGAAATCTTTTTTATCAAATGTATCTACCCATTGTACAAATTCAGGACTTTCAATTTGTTTTTTAACAGCAATAATTGATGTTGATTTGTCATTAAACGCCCATCTATCTACTAACGTATCTCTCAAATCATCTGATAAGTCATATCCTAATTGTTCAGCTTTTGTACTAATAACATCTCTCCACCAAGCACGATGATATTCAGAAATTAAATCAGTCTCTTTAAGTTCAAATTGATTTTTAAGTTGATCTACTTCCGCGAATAATGCTGATTGCTGATCTTCAAAATCTACCATACGACCTAATTTAATTTTTTGAGGTGGAATAAATGAAAATGTATTTTGCATATGTGCATTAGCATCTTCAATTATCTTTTGAATCATTGTGCCGCCTGTCATATCAGTCTGAACTTTATCTACTGTTGGTTTTCCTTTTGCGTTCGTTCCAATTCGATATTCAATTAAATTATGAAACTGTATATGAGCTTTATCATAATTTATAATATTTTTTGTTGCCGGATAAATAATTTCCATATTTGCAAATACAGTGCCATTTTTAAAAATAGCATCTAACTTTTTAGGATCTACTTTATTAAATGCTGATTGTAAGTCTTGTCCTGCTTCTCGAAATGCATCTGATATATCACCTCTTCCTTCAAATTTACTTATAAGCTCTTCTGTAGATAATGGATTTACAATTGTGCCTTTATTCCTGGAAAATCCTACTTGTCCGTTCTTCCACGTTACTTGTAGGTTCTGGCCGTCTGTCTTTTCTGTTACTGCTTCTTCTATGTCTAATTGCCCCTCTAATGCTCTGGAAATTAGCTCTTTCATCTCATTAAAAGTTAATCCATGATCATCATATGGATGGGCCATGTGTCCTGCTGCGCCGCCTTCTGTCAATATAGTAGACTCAGCAACTAATCCTGTTGACTCCCTTAGTGAGTGTTCGTTGTCATGTCCGCATTTGTGACAAAGAAATACATCATCGCCGCCGTCTGCAATATTCCAATTCCAATTACATCCTGGTCCTTCGCAATATACCTTTCCATTCTTTACAATTTCTTTTAATGGAACGCCAAATGTAGTTTTGTCATATGTATCAAAATCATATACAAATTCTTTGCCAGTATTATTATTTAAAAATTTACGAAGTTTTTCTATTTTCTTTTTGTGTTTTTCGGCAGTTCGTACATCCATATATCCTTCTACAAATGCGTTAATATCTTCCTGCATTTGAGACGTCCACCATTCTCGAGAAAATGTACTTTCAATCATTTTGCCTGTAAATATTTCCCATACATTTTTAAGAATTTCATCTGTTATGCCAGGATATGAAAGTTTAAATGTATTATAATCACCGTCAGAAATTGCGGCTCGAGTTGCTGTTGCTGATATAGGTTCGCCTGATGGATATGTTATTGGGTCTGCATTTGCAGTTAATTCAATGGCATCAACACCTTGTGGAATTTTACGTCCTTTTTTATCTCCCGTTATTTTATATTTGTCTACGTTAGGAACAAATGATTTAGTTCTTA
>Ga0070750_10001086_pt1 | contig 15273 bp, 8 predicted proteins | sample VirMetDEL_Nov_24_FD_77013 | JGI IMG/M metagenome (GOLD analysis project Ga0070750, IMG submission 77013) | Aqueous microbial communities from the Delaware River and Bay under freshwater to marine salinity gradient to study organic matter... | ecosystem: Environmental > Aquatic > Marine > Coastal...
AAGTAGATACATTAAAAGCAACAATTGCTTTTAATTCTATGATTTCTCAAAAAGAAAATGGCAGACTCGGTAACGGTTTTGCAGAATATAGAATTACTTTTGGGTATTCAAGAGATGGAGGAAGCACTTATACAGATGTTGTAAAAGTTGGTAGAGCAAATGTAAGTGGTAGAGCAAATTATAAAGCAAACGGTGAACCTAGAGGTTACTCAAATGGTAAAATAACAGCAAAATCAAAACAACCTTTTAATCAAGTTTTCACTATAGATATCAGTCAATATCAACCTTTTGATGCTTATAGATTAAAATTTGAAAGAATTTCAGCAGTTAATCAAAAAGAAAATTCATGGCAACAAACAAATGCTGGTGTAATAAAACAGATTGAAAATATTATTACAGATAAATTAACATATCCTTATTCTGCCTATGCAGCTATAGTAGTTGACGCTGAAGATTTCCAACAAATACCAAAAAGAGGATATGAAATTCGTGGAATGAAAGTAAAAGTTCCTACGAACTATTTTCCTTTTGATGCAATAAATCCACTTACAGGAGTAAGAGCTACTGTAGCTTCGTATACTCGTAATGTTATTACTGGAGCCGATACGGGAACAGTCCAAGATTGGGATGGTAATTTTAGAGGCGATAAAAAAGTTTTTACAGACCCAACAGACCCTAATTATGAATCAGTTTATTGTAGTAATCCTATATGGGTATTTTATGACTTGCTGACTAATCAAAGATACGGACTAGGTAAATACCTTGATGAAGATTTTGATTTTTCACAAATAGATAAATATACATTATTCCAATTAGCAAAATACTGTGATGAATTAGTACCAGACGGAAAGGGTGGAACAGAACCAAGATTTACTTGTAATTTATATATTTCTAAGTCAACAAATGCTATCAAGATGTTAAAAAACTTAGCATCTATGGTGCGTTCTATGTTAGTATGGTACAATGGACAAGTAACTTTAGGTTCAAATATACAAAAAGGCCCTGTATATGCTTTTAACAAATCAAATGTTATAGAAGGTCAGTTTGGATATTCTGGAACTGCAGGTCGTTTTAAGCACAATCAAATAGCAGTAACTTGGAATGACCCAGATAATGGATATAAACAAGCTGTAGAAGTAGTCGAAGACCATGATGAAATAGCTAGAACAGGAAAAATAAGAAGAAAAGATGTTACTGCTTATGGATGTACTTCACAAGGACAAGCTATAAGACATGGTAAATATCAACTTTATACAGAAAAGTTAGAACAAGAAGTAGTTAGTTTTTCAACTGGACTTAATGGCGCTATGCTAAAACCAGGTGATGTGATATCTGTTCAAGATTCAGACTTAACAAATATAACTGCAAGTGGAAGAGTTACAACATCTTCCGCATCTTCTTCAACAGTAATTAAAACAGATAGAGATATAACTAGCTATCTAAATAATGACGATACCTTTAAATTAAATTTAATATTTCCAAGTGGAGGTTGTTACATAGCACAACCTTTAGCTACTATTAATTCAGTAACATATCAAACAGGAGATGTAGTACTCTTTGATGAAGATGGTAATGCTATCGATACTCATGCAAAAGCTTCTAATTTAAAAGATGATGCAGGTAATGTAGTTCAAACAGTTTGGTCAGATGATGTAAGAATCGAAACTCAAACTATTTCTTCCTTTAATGCAACTTCTGTAACAGTATCTAGTGCATTTAGTGCAGCTCCAAATGGAGAAGTTATTTTTACAGTTACAGGAGACCGAGAAGAAGGAGGAGATGTATCAGGCTCTACTAAACAATATATTATTACATCTGTAAGCCCAGATGATAAAATGATATACAGTATTAATGCTGCAGAGTATCATGTAGAAAAATATGATGCAGTAGACAGAGGTTGGGTAATTCCAACTTATGCAGATATTGCCCAAACTCCAAAAAGAACAGACCAAATTCCAGTACCTAGATCTGTAAGTTCAACTATTGTTCCAGGAAGTGCAGAAGGCGGTGACCAAGTAGGAGAGGGAGATACAATAAACGATTACTCAGTAGTTATAAACTGGGCTCATCCTAAAACTAGCAGAACAGACTCCGAGGGCAATGTTTTAGATGATGTTTATGAACATTTAGCAGGATATAATATACAGCATAATATTATAAGTCCAAATAATGAAGTGGATGCAAATAGAGAATTTACGACAGTACGAATAAACTCAAACAATAAAACAGACTTTACAATTAATCAAGTAGTTCCAGGAAACTACATTCTTCGTGTTCAAACAGTAGCAACTAACGGTCAGACTTCTGGTTGGGTACAAAAACTATGCGTGTTCAATGAAGCACTATTTACGATATTCGGAGCAGGTACAATAAATGCAGGACTTAATGGTGCAATTCAAAAAGGTGGGATACTAACTACTGTTCCTACTATCAATAGTTCAAATGGTACTGTTACTTTTGCAAATAGCACTTATGTATTTAGTCCACCAAACGGTGTTAGTTCTGTAATTGTAAATTCAGGAAATACAGCATATACAGAACAAACATTCCCAGATATGTCCGATGGCGATAATGCTTACTTAATGTTTGATTACGATGGAAATACTGCTAGAGGAACTGTAAGAAGTGACCCATTGAGACCTATAAAACTTGTAACAGAATCTACAGAAGATGCAGATGGATTTACAGTAAATTATCAGTATTTAGCAAGATTAGGACAATCTAATAATGACATTAGCCAAGCAAACGGTACAATTACAACTACAGCAGGAGAACCAGAAGTAACAGGTTCAAGCACTACTTTTACAACTGATTATGTAGAGGGAGATATAATGATTCTTGATGATGCGGGAACTACTCGTTTCATGGGAAGAATTATGGACATTACAAGTGATACTGTTCTAACTCTTGACGCTAGCCCAACTAGGTCTTATAGTGGTGCAAACACATTCAAACAAAATCTTCCATTCGATAGAATGAAAGATACTATTATTGGTGAAGTAAGTTTATCAGGAAGTACATATAGTTATACACCATTTACTAATAAGCAAAGAATTGAAGACGCATTAGAAATTGCAGGAAATACTATTACAAGCACACAGTTAAGTGGTAATGCTGTACAATCTATTCATATTGAAGCAAATTCAATAGGAGCTGCAGCTATAGTTGCAGGCTCTATAAATAATTCACACATATCAGCAAATAGCATTGGAGCTGCAAATATTATAGCAGGAGAAATAGATAGTTCTCATATAGCTGCAAATAGTATTGGAAGTGTAGCTATAGCAGCAAATGCAATTGGAGACTCTGAAATAGCAGCAAATAGTATTGGAACAGTTGCTATTCAAGCAGATTCCATTACAAGTAATGAAATAGCAGCAAACAGTATTGGAACAGTTGCTATTCAAGCAGATTCCATTACAAGTAATGAAATAGCATCTAACGCAATTGGGACAGTTGCTATTCAAGCAAATAGTATTACAGCAGCACAATTAACAGCAGATGCAGTACAAGCATTTACAGTTACAGCAAACTCTATTACAGCAGTAGAATTAGCTGCAAACTCAGTGGGTTCATCAGCTATTGCTGCTAACTCTATCTCAGGAATAGAAATATCAGCTAACGCAATAGGAAGTTCAGAAATATCAGCAAACTCTGTAAATGGAACAATTATAGCAGGAAATTCTGTAGGCGGTACTCAAATAGCAGCAAACACTGTAAACGGTATTATACTATCTAGTGGAGCAGTAGACGCTGCCGCTAAATTAGCAGATAACATTGTTATAAATACTAAAATAGCAGGCAATGCTGTAGATACCGCGCAACTATTAACAGGAGCAGTAAAAACTTTACAAATAGCCGCGGATGCAATTACAAATGCAAAAATAGCAGCTAATGCAGTAAATACTTCCGAAATTGTATCAAATGCAATTACAAATGCACAAATATCTTTTAATTCTGTAAACACTTCAGAAATTGTATCAAATGCAATCACAGGAGACTTGATAGCAGAAAATGCTGTAGATACTGCTCAAATAAAAGCAAACTCCATAACTTCAGCAGCAATAGTCGCAGGCGTTATTGGAAGTTCGGAAATGGCAGCAAATAGTATCGGCACAGCAAATATTATATCAGATGCAATTGATTCATCTCATATCTCTGCAAATAGTATTGGGTCAACAGCTATAGTAGCAGGAGCTATTAATAGTTCTCATGTTGCAGCGAATAGTATAGGTTCAGCAGCTATAATAGCAGGTACTATTGGAAGCTCAGAAATGGCAGTAAATAGCATTGGTACAGCAAACATTATAGCAGGAGCTATTGATTCATCTCATGTATCAGCAAACAGTATTGGGTCAACAGCTATAGTAGCAGGAGCTATTAATAGTTCTCATGTTGCAGCGAATAGTATAGGTTCAACAGCTATAGTAGCAGGCTCTATTGGAACTAGTGAAATAGCAGTGAATAGTATTGGAACAGCTGCTATAATAGCAGGATCTATTGATTTATCTCATGTCTCAGCAAATAGCATTGACACGAATCAAATTGTCTCTGGAGCGATAGACAGTTCACATATACAAGCAAACTCTATTAATTCTAATATGATAGTTGCAGGAGCTATTAATAGTTCTCATGTTGCAGCAAACGCAATTACAGCCGTGGCAGTTGTAGCAGGAAGTATAACAAATAATGAAATTGCAGCTAATACAATCAATAGTGTTGTAATCGATACTGGTGCTGTTGGACAAAACCAAATAGCAGCAAACGCAATTACAAATGCAAAAATTCAAACAGGAGCTGTAAATAATGCAAGTATTGCATCAGGTGCCTCAATCAGCTTTGCAAAAATAAACGCAGCAAATGCGATTACAAACGCACACATTGCATCTAATACCATTAAAAATGCACAAATAAGTGCTACAGGGGGTATTTCCTTTGCAAAAATTAGTGTGGCAAATGGAGATATTGACGGTGCGAAAATAAGTACAAATGGTAATATAAACTCTGCAATGATTGGATCAGTATCAAATACTGCTTTAGTAGGAACTATAACCTTAGCACAAATTGGAGCAAACTCTATTAATGCAGCAAAAATAGTTGGTGGAAGTATAACAAATGCAGAAATAGCAGGAAATACTATTACAAATGCAAATATAGCTGGAAATACAATTAAAAATGCACAGATAAGTGCAACAAGCGGAATTGATTTTGCAAAAATTAGTGTTCCAAATGGTTCAATTAATAATGCTGTATTAGCAGCAAATGTAATTACAAATGCTAAGATATCTTCAACAGATAATATGACAATCACATTGACTGACGGAACAGCAGGTGGTTGGAATGTAAATGCTACGGATATTAGAAGTGCAACTGTTGTTGGAGGGGGAGATGGTGTAAACACAACTACAGGTCTTATATTAAGTTCTGCAAGTGGTGGGTTTATTTCAGGAAAAGAGTTTACAATCGATTCTTCAGGTAATGCTAAATTTAATGGAACATTGGAAGGAGATGATGTAACTGTAAATGGAACACTTGTACTACCTTCAGATGGTGGTACTGCTTCAGGATTATCTATAGGTGGTTGGTCAACAAATACAATGGCAAACAAGCGTCTAATAGAAATTGGCTCTGGTGCTGGCTTCTATCAAGGATATGTAAGACTTGTTGGTAATACTGACCATGTAAAAACTGTAAGTATTCAAGTAAGAACAGGAACATCAAATACATCACAAGGAACTTTAGTATATGAAACTCCACAACTTCACCAATATACAGCAGGAAACTTACTACATGATGGCGGAACAAGAATATACTCCTCTGCCCAAACAGCAAATATGCCAATCGCATTTTCTTACTCTGGAAGTTCTGCATTGTCAGTTTACATTAGAGCACAGGCAGATACAGGACTAGATTATTTAGGAACATGTGAAGCACGATTCTTAAAATTTGGAACAACAGACCCAGTATTTGCTTTTGCAAACCAAGCAGGAGCAGCATTAAGTACCGCAGTATATTCAAATACTCAAGTTACTGGAGGGTTTGCAGGAACAAAAACAGTAAACATAACAAATACTTCTTTTACAAGATTTAAGATTGATAATGGAAGTTTTGGAACAGCAAATTCACAGATTGCAAACGGAAGTTATATTAATGTTGAAATTACTTCAGCAGCAACTAATTTAACTACTAGAAGTACCACAGTTACTATTGGAAATACATCACAAGATTTTAATGTAACAACTGAAGGCACTACAGGCGGCGGAGGTCTTCCAGGCGGAGGCGGAGGCGGAGGTTGTTTCGTACAAGGAACTCCTGTCGTTATGGCTGACGGAACTACAAAAGCAATAGAAGATGTAACTGCTGGAGAAAGTGTAAAATCATTTAGACATTCAAGTTTATCACTTGATGAAAATGCTTGGGAAACTTGGACAGCTTCAGAGATTGCAAACGGAAGTTTTGGTACTTCAAATGTTGTTGAAGTAACAGATCCTCACTCATATACTAATTACTACTGGATAAATTACAACTTAAAAGTTACAAATGAACATCCAATGTTATCATTTAAAAATGGTGTATTTAAATTTGTAAGAGTAGAAGATTTAGTAATAGGAGATAATTTAGTAAGAGAAAACGGAACACTAGAAGAAATATTTGCTATACCAAATATAACAGAAGCTTGTATTACACATAATATGGATGTAGAAGATGATGATACTTATGTTGTAAGGGGTGGGAATGGTACAGGCTATATTGCACATAATGTAGACATAGGACAGAAAGCATAATGAATTTTGAAATACAAACAGGAACAGATAGCGAAGGAAACGCAATAACAACAACACTAGATGTACAATTTACTTTTACTTTTAGTTTACTAGGTCATGAAACTCAAAACTATGTAAATATGAATGTCATGCCACAAATAAGACAACACGATATGGTTAAAAAAGTAAAAGTAAGAATTTCAGGAACAGATAGTACAACAGCAAATGCTATACACTTGGTAGAAGGTCAGGCAGACCAAACTTATGTAGAGGATGTGGAAGTTCCATTGCCGTGGAGGGCAAAAGCAAATGGAGACATGAGTGGATTTTTGACTCCTTACGAAAATGTAACAGAAACTATGATGATTAACTGGGCAAAAGATATTATTCTAAATAGTCCAGATAATTATATGGTACTAGAGCATGGATGGGCTACAAACCTATATGGTCGAGATATTAATAACCCAGAACCAACCGAATAGATTCTACCAATGCCTCTCAAAAATAGTTCTTGACATCACCTCATATTTTTGATATAATTTAGCATATAGGAGTATAAATATGGCAGCAGGAAATTATGATATAGTTATCGATCAGGGCGCAGACTTTGCCCTTTCTATAGCTTTATCTGAAGATGGAGAAGCTATTAACTTAAATTCACACACAGTTTCAGCACAACTTCGTCCCACTCCTTCCTCCAATACTCTTACAGCAACTTTTACTTGTAATATTACTGATGCAGCTAATGGCGCTTTCACTATGAAACTCGGTTATGCAACAACAGCAAATATTGCAGCAGGTAAATATTACTATGATACAGAAATTTATAACTCTAGTTCAAATACAATTACTAGATTGATTCAGGGTGTAGCAAGAGTTACACAAAATGTAACAAGATAATGGCAACAACGATAACTATTACTCCTAGTACAACTACCCTTAATGCTACATCACAGACTACTACCCTAACAATTTCATCAGCAATTGGTGGAGATGTATCAGACGCCGGTGTTATTACTTTTAATAACCCAGTCGGCACATTGGCAAATGAAAGCACTGTAGAAGGCGCACTTAACTTTCTAGCAAATCAATTCTTTGTCGCAACATCAGCTCCTACTGTAGGTACAACAGACCTTGCAGAAGGAGATTTATTTTATGATACTGATGATAATCAGTTAAAGATCTACCGTGAGACATCAAGTGGAACGTTTGCTTTTGTTCCTATAATGATAGGTAACGATTCAGCGGACTCAGATACGGTAGACGCAGGGAGCTTTTAAGCTCAATAGGATATAACCATGGCACAAACCATTAAAATCAAAAGAAGTAGTAGTACCGCCGCTCCTACCTCCTTGGGTCAAGGTGAGTTAGCGTATTCGTCTAATTCCAAAAAGCTCTTTGTAGGACACCCAAGTTCTTCAGCAGTCACAACTATAGGTGGAGACTTGTATGTCGAAATGCTCGACCATACAGCTGGTACGCTTACAGCAAGTTCAGCAATAGTCGTAGACGCCAATAGTAAAGTTGACCAACTTAAAACTGGTAACATTGTAGTAACTGGTTCAAATAATACTATATCTACAACTTCAGGCAATTTAAGTGTTGCAGCAGCAGGTCAGTTAATAGTTACTCACAGTGGCGAATTAAATTTACAACAACAAGCAACTTCTTTAACACTACCAGATAACGAAGCAGCAGCTTTAGATATAAATGAAGGCGGAACTTCATATCTTAAGTTTATAACTACGAATGGCAGTGAAGAAGTTGAGATTGGACAAAATGTCGACTTAAATGGAGACATAGATGTTTCAGGGGCAGCAACTTTAGGTTCAGCTGCAGTAACTGGCAACTTAACAATTAACACAGACAAATTCACAGTTACAAGTGGAGAAGGTAATACAAGTATAGCAGGTACATTAGGAGTAACTAATGCCGCAACCTTCTCAGATAGTTTAACAGTAACAGGAGCAACAACTTTAAATGGTAATGTTACTTTAGGTGATGCATCAGGAGATGTTATTACAGTAACAGGTACAGCAACATTCTCACAATCAGCAGACTTTGATGGTGGATTAACCGTTGCTGGCTCACAAACTGTTGATATGGGTGGAAACAGAGTTACCAATATTGGTACTCCATCACAGTCAACAGACGCAGTAACAAAAGCATATGTTGATAGTGTAAAACAAGCACTAGATGTAAAAGATTCAGTAAGAGTTGCTTCAGAATCAAACTTATCAACAACTTATAACAACGGAACTGGTGGCGTAGGTGCAACACTTACAGCAGACTCAAATGGAGCAATATCAGTTGATAGTGTTTCATTAACATCAGGAGATAGAGTACTTGTAAAAGCACAAACAGATACAAGTGAAAACGGTATCTACTCTGTAACAACAGTTGGTGATGTTTCAAATCCATTCGTTCTTACAAGAACAACAGACGCAGATAGCTCAGCAGAAGTTACTGGTGGTCTGTTTACATTTGTTGAAGAAGGAACAAATGCAGATGCAGGTTTCGTACTTTCAAATATAACTGGTTCAGCAACAATCGGTACTGATAACTTAACATTCACACAGTTCTCAGGAGCTGGTAGTGTTACTGCAGGAGCAGGTCTTGCTAAATCAGGAAACACACTTTCAGTTAATGTAGATGATACTACAATAGAAATTAATTCAGATACATTAAGATTAAAAGGAGTAAGTTCATTACCAGAAGGCACAATACTATATGGTGCTAATGGTGGTAATTCTTTTGCTTCTTTATCAATCGGAACATACGATTCAACCAACTCAGTAGGACAAGTACTACAAGTTGGTGCGAACGGAACAATAACATGGACAAATACATTAGACGGAGGAACGTTCTAATATGGCTCATGTGATTAAACCAAAAAGGTCAGAAACGGCCTCGTCTGTACCAGATGCAAACGATCTAGAAGTACATGAAATTGCAATGAATGTTTCAGACGGTAAAATTTACACAAAAGCGGCTAACGGTTCAATAGTAACAGTAGGTTCGGCAGGAGGCCAAACCGAAGACGATGTACTAGCGTTAGCCATAGCACTAGGATAAGATTATGGCATCAGCATTTAAAACAGCAACGCAAGCAAATGTAGGAACTTCTTTAACAACTGTATTTACTTCACCTGTTGGTTCTACTTGTACAATCATAGGATTGTATTTATGTAATCAGAGTGGAGGAAGCATAGAAGCTAATACTGTTTTTTATGATGCAAGTTCAACAACATTAGTTAATATTACTCATAACACACCTATTCCAAGCGGAACATCTATAGCCGTAATCGGCGGAGATGCAAAGGTAGTGTTAGAGGCAGGGGACAGTATAAGAATACAAAGCAATGTAGCTAGTAGTATCGATGTAGTCCTATCATATTTGGAGCAAATATAACATGGCATTAATAGGTAAGGAAAACCATCTAGTCTCCGTATTGGAGGCAAATGCAGTCGGGACTACTGAATTAGTAAGTAACTCTGTTACTGCAAGTGAGATAGCAGCAAATGCTGTTGGAAGTAATGAAATTGCTGCAAATGCTGTCGGAACATCAGAATTAGCAACCAACTCCGTTGGGACAGCACAATTACAAGCTACAGCTATTATAAGCGTAAGCGACAACGCAATAGATTCAGCAGCTATAGCTGCAAACTCAGTAGATTCTAGCGAATTGGTAAGTGGGTCTATTGATTCAATACATTTATCAACTGGAGCAGTTACAACAGCGAAGATAGCAGCAAACGCAGTCACTTCAGCTGAAATAGCTTCTAACTCAATCGGTAGTACAGAAATAGCAGCAAATGCAGTAGGCAGTTCAGAATTAGCACAAAATTCAGTCACAGCTACACAAATTCCGAGTGGAACAATAACAGCAGACTTATTAGCATCAAACTCAGTAGATTCAGCAGAACTTGTGAGTGGTAGTATAGATACTATACACTTAGGAAATCTACAAGTTACAACAGGTAAATTAGCTGCAGATGCAGTAACAGGTGCTAAAATTGCAGATGACTCTATAGATTCAGAACATATAGCGGCAGGAGCAATTGATACAGAACATTTAGGAGCTGCCCAAGTAACAGGCGCTAAAATAGCTGCGAATACTATCGCAACAGGAAATGTAGCAGATAATGCAATAGACGGAACAAAAATAGCTACAGATAGTATAGTTGCAAGACATATAGCAACAGCTGCAGTAGGTGCAGATGAACTTGCAGCAAACTCAGTAGATTCAGCAGAATTAGTAAGTGGCTCAATAGACACAATACATTTAGCAGACGATTCAGTAACAGCAGGTAAAATAGCATCAAACTCAGTAGATTCTGCAGAACTTGTTAGTGGCAGTATCGATACAATACATATAGGTACAGCACAAGTTACAACAGCAAAACTAGCTGATAATGCTATTATAGCAAGTAAACTTACTTCTGGAATAATATCTTCAGAGCATATTGTAGATGGTACTATTGTTTCAGGAGACATAGCAGCAAATACTATTGCTACAGGAAACATAGCAGACAATGCTGTAGATGGTACAAAAATAGCTACAGACAGTGTAGTTGCAAGACATATAGCATCAAACTCAGTAGATTCTGCAGAACTTGTTAGTGGCAGTATCGATACAATACATATAGGTGCGGCACAAGTTACAACAGCTAAAATAGCAGATAATGCTATTACAGCAAGTAAACTTACTTCTGCAATAGTATCTTCAGAACATATTGTAGACGGTACTATAGTATCGGCAGATATAGCAGCCAATACTATTGCTACAGGAAACATAGCAGACAACGCTATCGATGGCACTAAAATCGCTAGTAACTCTGTAGTATCAAGACATATAGCAGAAAACACAATTACATCTTCAGAAATAGCAACTGGTGCAGTAGGTGCATTACAAATAGCTGCAAACTCTGTAGATAGTTCAGAATTAGTAAGTGGTAGTATAGATACTATACATATTGGAACTTCTCAAGTAACAACAGCAAAAATAGCAGCAAATAATATTACTTCTGCAAAAATTGCTACAGACCAAGTTTTAGCCAGACACATAGCTGCAGGAGCAGTAGATTCTAGTGAATTAGCTGCCAACTCTGTTGGGGTAAGTGAACTAGCAAGTAGTGCACTTGGTGGACAAACTTTTACAGGAAATGTTACTCTTTCTGGTAACTTAACTGTAAATGGAACAACTACAACAGTTAATTCAACAACAACAACCATTGCCGATCCATTAATGGAACTTGGTACAGGAACAACAGGAACTCCATCAAATGATGCAGGTATCGTCATAGAAAGAGGCGACCAAAATAATGCATTTATTGGATTTGATGAAAGTGAAAACAAATTTAAAGTAGGTACTGGTACATTTACTGGTGCTTCCACAGGCGACCTAACAATTACAACAGGAACAATAATAGCTAATGTAGAAGGAAATGTTACTGGTAATTTAACAGGTAATGCTGATACAGCAACAACTTTAGCAACAAATAGAGCTTTCTCTTTAACAGGAGATGTAACTGCTTCAGCTGTAAACTTTAACGGATCAAGTGCAGTTGCTTTAACAACAACATTAGCCGCAAATACAGTAGATAGTGCAGAATTAGTAAGTGGTAGCATAGATGCAATTCACTTAGCTTCTGACTCTGTAACAAGTGCTAAAATAGCAGATAACGCTATTAATAGTGTAGCATTTATATCAAGCGGTCTAATTACGTCAGACTTGATAGCAGATGGAACTATTACAGCAGGTGACTTAGCAGCTAACTCAGTAGATTCAGCAGAATTAGTTAGTGGTAGTATAGACACTATACATATAGCAGACAATGCAGTTACAGCAAATAAAATAGCAACAGACTCTGTAGGAAGCGATCAAATAGCTGATAGTAGCATAGATGCAAATCACTTAGCTTCTGACTCTGTAACAAGTGCTAAAATAGCAGACAATGCTATTAATAGTGTAAACTTTATTTCAAGCGGTTTAATTACATCAGACTTGATAGCAGATGGAACTATTGCAGCAGGTGATTTAGCAGCAAACTCAGTCGACTCCAGTGAAATAGTAAGTGGGTCTATTGACGCAATTCATATAGCAAACAATGCAGTAATAGGAAGTAAAATAGCAGCGAACTCAATAGATTCAAGCGAACTTGTTACTGGTAGTATAGATACTATACATATTGCAGATAATGCAGTTACAGCAAATAAAATAGCAATAGACTCTGTAGGAAGCGATCAAATTGCGGCAAACGCAGTCACAGCTTCTGAACTAGCAGGAAACTCTGTAACAGCAACACAAATAGCAATAGGAGCAGTTGGTTCATCAGAACTTGCAGCTAATTCGGTAGATTCTAGTGAATTAGTAAGCGGTAGTATAGATTCTATACATATTGCAAATAATGCTGTTACTGGAGCAAAAATTGCTCTTAACACTATTACAGCAAGTGAACTTGCAACAGATGCAGTTACTTCTGTACATATTGCAGATAACGCTATTAATAGTGTAAACTTTATTACTAGCGGATTAATCACAGCGGACTTATTAGCATCAAACTCTGTAGACTCAGCAGAATTAGTAAGTGGCAGTATAGATACTATACATATTGGAGCTTCACAGGTTACAACAGCTAAAATAGCTGATCTTAATGTAACAAATGCAAAACTAGGAGCTAACTCTGTAACAGCAGCTAAAATAGCAGCAAACGCTGTTGGATCAAGTGAGATTGCAAATAATTCTGTAACATCTACACAATTATCAAGTGCAGCATTATCTGGTAAAAGCATGTCAGGGAATATCGGGTTCGCTGGAGCTAATGTCAATATGGGTATTAACACTACTTCTATACTTGAGCTAAAAGGTAAGTTAGGTATTCAAGATGCAAACCCAGTTCAAAAACTTCATATAGACGAAGTTGCTGGTATGGATGTAGGTTCAGGAACTTCATCAGCAACTACACAATTTACACTAGATAGTTTTGCAGCAGCAACATTTAGAACTGCTAAATACTTAGTACAGGTAACGAATACAACAGATTCAGACTATCAATCCATAGAGATAGTACTATTCCATGATGGAACAACAGTTTATCTAACACAGTACGCTTCTATATTTGACAATGGTGCTCAAGCAACATTCGATGCAGATATAAGTGCTGGTAATGTAAGATTAAGGGTAACTCCTGCTTCAACAGACAGCATGGCTTACAAGTTTATTAGAACAACAATAGAGGTATAAAATGGGACAAAAATTAGATTTTAATATTGAAGACGCAGGATTGAAAATTGATGGAACAGCTGCAATTGCTTCAGACGCAACTTATTCAGGAACTTTAGATTCCGATAAAATTACTGGAGGTACTATTAGTGCCGACAGACTTCCTTACACAATAACACAGACTGCTCCTTCTAATGTAGGAAGTACAAGTAGTGGTCATATATGGTTTGTATATTCGAGTTAAGAAATGGCACTGTATATCAATGACAATGGAACACTTCGTACTATCTCCTTTCTGGCGTTAAACGATAGTGGTACGCTTCGCAGAATCAATGAGGTATATGTAAATGATAACGGCACACTAGCTGGGCCGTTTACCATTACACATCAAACTTCTAGGAATACTGCAACAAGTACTTCTACAATCAGTGGTGTACAAGAAACTTCTTACGCAACTACAACAATATTTAATACTACTCAAGATACTATAACTGCTTTCGATACAAGTAGAACAACTATATTTAATACAACTCAAGCAACTGAAACAAGTAGAACAACTGCATTTAATACAACAACTGCTTTTACTACTACAACAGCGTTTACTACAACAACAACCTTTAATACGACACAAGCTACAACAACTGCTTTTACTACTACAACAGCGTTTAGTACTACAACTACATTCAATACGTCTCAGTCTACTACAACTGCGTTTAATACAACAACAGCTTTCACGACTACTACAACATTTAACACAACACAGTCCACAACAACTGCGTTTAATACCACCACAGCATTTAGTACTACAACAGTATTTAATACTACACAAGGCACAACAACGGCCTTTAATACAACAACAGCGTTTACAACAACAACAACGTTTAATACTACTCAAAGTACTACAACTGCGTTTAATACTACAACTGCGTTTACAACAACTACAACCTTTAATACTTCGCAGAGTACAACAACAGCGTTTACTACTACAACAGCATTTAGTACTACAACTACATTTAATACTTCACAAGGTACAACAACAGCGTTTACTACTACAACAGCATTTAGTACTACGACTGTTTTTAATACAACACAAAGTACAACAACAGCATTTACAACTACAACAGCATTTAATACAACAACAACATTTAATACTACTCAAAGTACCACAACAGCATTTACAACTACGACTGCTTTTAATACTACGACTGTTTTTAATACAACACAAAGTACTACAACAGCATTTACAACTACGACTGCCTTTAATACTACGACTGTTTTTAATA
>Ga0070750_10001088_pt1 | contig 15267 bp, 14 predicted proteins | sample VirMetDEL_Nov_24_FD_77013 | JGI IMG/M metagenome (GOLD analysis project Ga0070750, IMG submission 77013) | Aqueous microbial communities from the Delaware River and Bay under freshwater to marine salinity gradient to study organic matter... | ecosystem: Environmental > Aquatic > Marine >...
ATATATTGAGTTGTTTGCGCGATATTACCGAAATCAAACTTACCATTATTCCATACACTAGTACCAAATATATCAGCATCATAATTATTTCCACTTAAATCATACCACGTGGTACCCCCTGAATAACTATCATAGTTACCAGCGTCCAAATATAATGTAAGACCCGATGTGACAATATTCTCCTCAACAGATAAATCAATGTATCCATCATCTGTGATTTCCATGATATAATTCATATCATTACCACCAGAGAATCTTATAAAAGGATTGCTGTTAGTTGTGTCACCTGACGGATATATGATAATATCTTTTGACATATCTTAAATTTGTTCTTCATCACTAGTCCACTCAGGAGTAGCCAAAATTGTTAATATCTCTGAGTGAGTATATGGACCTTCTTTGGTGGTTAATGTATCAACAAAAGATGGCGCCTCGTTATTCCATTTAACAAATGTCTTTGTTTCATCAACAGACTTTCTAACCGTCTGTTCTGATGTTTCCAATACCTCGTTGAAATTAACTTTGTTCAACTCTGAAACATTAAAAATTATATATTCTCTTTTTTCGTACATATCTATATTTTTTTTATAATCCAAATCTGTGTTTTTGTGCGTTATAGTTTTGGAGGACTTCGGTTGCGGTTAAAACTTTATCCCAAACTACATATGTGGCGAGGTCTCCATTAGCGTAGTAACTACTACTACTACCAAACCTACCTAATCTTCTATTATTGAAAGAAGTTGTTAATGTACCCGTTACGGATTGTGTCCCTACTTGTACACCATCAATATATGCCCTTTTAGTAGAACCATCAAAAGTAAACCCGTAGTAATGGTAATTGCCGTCATTTAAAGAAACATTACCGTTATTACTTACAAATCTACCATTTGAAGTATAAACACCATTCCTAAGGTAGGTATGAGAAACATGAATCGACATTTCAAATTCTTGCCCACCACATATAATATGATAACTTCCTGCAGGGTTACCATTAATTTTATACCATGCAAATACTGAAACTGAGTTTATTGAATACCCTAAGTCATTTGGTAAATTAACATAATCATCTGTATTATCAAAAGTAAAAGTACCACTATTATACACAGGACCATTTACCAAAGTACCATCGTAATTATTTCCACTTAAATCATACCACGTGGTACCTCCCGAATAACTATCATAGTTACCAGCGTCCAAATATAATGTAAGACCCGATGTAACAATATTCTCCTCAATGGATAAATCAAGATAACCGTCAGAGGTCATCTCCATAATGTAGTTCACATCTGAACCACCAGAAAACCTTATAAATGGATTTGAATTGGTAGTATCACCTGAAGGATATATGATTATGTCTTTCGCCATTACTTAACTTGAGATTTCAACCACTTTATTTCGTCTCCCATGTGGTCAATCTCAACTTGATGCTCCTTAATCGCCTCAACAATAAGAGCATTTAGTTTGGCGTAATGTATACCGTAATAACCATCACTCCTTCTGAAAACAACCTCAGGGAATAATTTCTGTACACTCTGAGCAATCATACCGATTGAGTGTAGTTTCTGTCTTTCACTTAATTCACTGTAATATGCATATTTCTCGTTCCAATCATATTCTTTTACATCAATTGCCATTAACGAATTCAATGCATTACCAATAGTTTTAATACCCGTCTTTAATCTTTCATCAGATGCCGAACATGTGGCACATTCACCTATCTGACATGCATTTAAAAATTGACCAGTAATATCCCATAAATGTAGTTTAGAATTGGAATGGTCCGCATCCCATATTGTATAAATTTCACCATCATCAATACACACAGGTATACCCGTTATACAGTCTTCACACACATCATTTGTATATACATAATCTAAATCTTGTAAAGCACCTGCTGTTGGTGAGTATATTGTGAAATTAGAAGGCTGAGCACATGGTGGAAGGTTATTTTCACACGCAGCACATTCAGTTCTAGGGTCTAGGTGGTTACTTGCAATATTATGAGAATAACATGCGGCACCTGGTCCTACATCACCTTGTGGACCTTTTTGTCCTTTAAAATCAGCGATGTCAGAAGCTGGTTGTCCTTTTTGACCTTTATCACCATCTGCAGCATCAGTACCCGGACCATCACCTTTTAGACCTTTATAACTTTTTACACCTTTATCACCTTTGGCACCTTCACCACCTTTTAGACCTTTATAACCGTCTAAACCTTTTATTCCTTTTAATCCTTTTTCTCCTTTATCTGGATTATCTCCTTTTTCAGTGCTACCTAATCCTTTTAATCCGTCTGGTCCTTTTGGACCTTTATCACCACCAGGTCCTTGGAGTAGTGAATCAGAACCTGCAGCTCCTTTTGGACCTATCGGTCCTTTAACAGTTGATACATCTCCGACAGCACCTTTACCACCACCAGTACCACCTTCTCCTTTGTCTCCTTCAATACCTTGTAAACCTTTATTACCTAATGCACCTTTACTACCTTGAGGACCTGTAGTTGTACTATTATCGCCTTTATCACCAGATAAACCTTTATCAGCACGTACCCCGACAATACCTTTTTCTCCTTTGAGACCTTTATCTGATGATTTGGGTCCTTTTGTTCCTTGCGGCCCTATGGTTGTTGAGTCGTCTCCAACAGGACCTTTATTACCTTTAAATCCTACCTCACCCTTAGGACCACCAGGACCTATATTGGATTTAGATATATCTGTTGGTCCTTGCGGTCCTTTATCGGCAACCGCACCCGTTGTTGTACCAATAAGACCTTTATTTCCTTTTAAACCTTTTGGACCTTTTATACCTTTAAGACCTTTTGGTCCCACCTCACCTTTTTGACCTTTATCACCACCAGGACCTATTAATGCTGATTTAGCACCTTTTTCTCCTTTATTACCCTTATCACCTAAAGGTCCTTGTGGTCCTGTTGGTCCATTTGGTCCTGTAGGTCCTTGTGGACCATCTTCACCAAGAGAACCTTTTACTGTTGAAGCAGTACCTCTATCACCGTCATCACCCGTAATTCCTGTATTTCCTGTCGGTCCTCTTTGACCCTTTTCTCCATCAATGGCTCGGTCACCTTTTAACCCTTTAAGACCTTTGTAACCTTTAACTGTTGATTCATTACCACGAGCACCTTTAATACCCTTTGGTCCTGTAATACCTTGTGGACCTACGTCACCAACAGTCGCAATATTTCCTTTATCACCATCATCACCTTGTGGACCTGTAGATGAACTAACAATACCTTTAGGTCCTTTTAGACCCTTAATACCAACAATACCTTTATTACCTTCAGGACCTTTTAATCCCTTAAATCCTTTTTCACCTTTTAAACCTTTATTACCAACGGCACCTTTATCACCGTCAGGTCCTGTTGGTCCCTCACTTCCTTTTGTTCCAACAAAACCTTTCTCACCAAGTAATCCTTTAAACCCTTTTGGACCTTTTAGTCCCTTAATTCCTTTAAGACCTTTATCACCTTTGTCTCCGTCATCACCCGTTGCACCAACAGGACCTTGGTCACCGTTATCACCCGATGTCGCAATAAATCCTTTATCACCATCAGGACCTTTAATTCCTTTGTAACCTTTTATACCCTTAAGACCTTTTTCACCTTGTGGACCTCTTTGACCTTTTTCACTATCGTCTCCTTTATCTCCAATGGCATTTATTGGTCCTTGTGGACCTTGTGGTCCTCCACCACCTAATAATCCTTTTGGTCCTTTGGTTCCTTTGATACCTTTAAAACCTTTTTGACCTTTGTCGGCAGTTTCTCCATCATCAGAAATTGGACCCTTATCACCTGTATCAGCAATTAAACCTTTAAGTCCTTTAATACCCTTAATACCTTTTCTACCCTTTTGACCTTTGAATCCTTTGTCTCCTTTGTCTCCAAGAGTACCCTTTTCCGAGTCATCGCCAGTTAAACCAACATCACCTGAAGTTGTAATATCACCTTTAAGACCTTTAATACCTTTAAGTCCTTTTGTATTTTTTTCTCCTTTGTCCCCATCAAATCCTTTGTCAGTTGATGTGGGTCCTCTTTCACCCTGAGGTCCGTTATCACCACTAATACCTAATGCACCTTTTGGTGATGAACCTATTCCTCCTTCAATACCTTTAATACCTTTTGGCCCAACAGGACCTTGAGGTCCTTGCGGTCCCTTAATTGTACCAACAGGTCCTAAGTTACCTTTGTCTCCGACAAAACCTTTATCCCCTTTGTCTTCATCAAGACCTCTGGCACCTTTATTGGCTTTTAGTCCTTTAAGACCTTTTACACCTGGTTGACCCTTTGTTCCTTTATCATCACTAGTGGGTCCTTGTGGTCCTTGAATACCAACCTCACCTTTAGGTCCTTGCGGTTCAACCGATTGAGGTCCTATACCGCCAGTAATACCTTTAAGTCCAATTGGACCTTTTGGTCCTTTATCCCCTTGAATGTTTCCTGCAGGTCCTTGTGGTCCCTTATCTGCAGTTGCACCTGTTGGTCCTTTGTCTGACGGACCATATTCACCTTTTGGACCTTTAATACCTTTTGGACCAACTGGTCCTTGTGGACCCTGAGGTCCTTGGTCGGCAACAGGACCTATTGGCCCAATCTCACCTTTGTTGGCTATTAAACCTTTATTACCCTGAGGACCACCAGGTCCTCTAACTTCTTTTGGACCCTTAAGACCTTTGATACCTTTATCACCTGTCTGACCAAATTCTCCTTTATCAGTTGATGTAGATGCCTTTGGTCCTTTAAGACCTTTATCACCTTTGGTACCCGTGTCGTTTCGATTACCTTTAAGTCCTTTAATTCCTTTGTCACCACCTGTGCCTTGGACTCCTTTATCATAATATGAGAAACCTTTCCAATTACCTGAACTATCGACTAATTCATCACCATCTTCATCATATATTGAAGTGTCGGCTTTTATATTTAGACCACCACGTAAAATGTATAAATTATTAAATGTACCCGCAGTCATATTAATACTATTTGTAGTACCACTAAACACCAATTTAGTTGGGTCTACTATTATAGCATTACTTGCAGATGTATCACCCGTAAATAAAAATTCACCACTACCAGGTATTATTTTTATATTCTTAGCCATTTAATACTTTCGCTTTCAATAAATTTATTCTTTGTCTTAATTGTTTAATACGACTGTCCTGTTCTTGCACTGCACCAATACCAATTGCAACCAATTTTCCGTACTCTAATGTTAAATATCCGTCATCACGAGTCAATACTACTTCAGGAACAACTTCTTCCATTTCCTGAGCAATAAAACCAATATCTTTTCCCTTATAAAGGTTAGCATGTCTTATTCCACCCTTCCATGTAAATTGAACACCACGTATTTTTTGTATACGAGATAAGTTACCTTTAAGAGTTCTAATGTTATCCTTTAATCTTTCATCCGATGCAGGTCCTTGAGGTCCTTTTGGTCCTGTTTGTCCCTTATCTCTCTCAGGTCCTGCTGGTCCTTTCGTACCTTTTTCACCATTATCACCTTTATGACCTTTAAATTCGGTCAACGAAGAACGACCTTTTTCACCTTTGTCCCCACCATCACCTGTCGTACCTTGAGGTCCTCTAACTCCTGAAGGACCTGTAGGTCCTTTTTGACCTTTATCTGTAGATTTTAAACCTTTAGCTCCTTTTTCCCCTTGAGGTCCTTGTCCACCAACAGTACCTTTACTACCTTTTAAACCTTTTGGTCCGGTACCACCAAATGGTCCTACCACACCTTGAGGTCCCTTAACTGTTGATTTGGCACCTTTTTCACCAGGTCCGCCAGCTAAACCTTTGATACCCTTATCTCCTTTTGGTCCCTGTGGTCCTTGCGGCCCATCGGGTCCTAAATCACCTTTTAATCCTTTTACTGTAGATTTATCACCTTTAGGTCCTTTAAATCCTTTATCAGTCGATTTAAGACCCTTATTTCCTTCAGGTCCTTTTGGTCCTTTTGGTCCTGTAGTACCTCCTGGACCACCAGGCCCTTTAACAGTAGATTTTAAACCTTTTGGTCCTTTGGCAGTTGATTTTAAACCTTTATCACCTACGGGTCCTTTGTTTCCTTTATCGGGTGCTTCACCTTCCGCACCTTTTGGACCCTTTTCTCCTTGGTCTGAATTTGTTGGTCCCTGTGGTCCGACTACGCTAGATTTATTACCGATAATACCTTGCGGTCCTGTTATACCTATAGGTCCTTTATCTGCTGTAGTTCCTTTTGTACCTTTCTCACCTTTTTCATTACCTGTCGGTCCTTTTAGGCCTTTGGCTGTTGATTTTAAACCTTTATTACCCTCAGGTCCTTTTAGACCTTTGATACCTTTGATACCCTTATTACCCTTATTACCTTCAGGTCCTTTGTCACTAGACGCTGGTCCTTGAATACCTTTTTGACCTTTATCTGCTTGAGGACCTAACGCACCTTTTGGTCCCTTTTGTCCTTTATCTGTTGATTTTGGTCCCTTTGAACCTTGAATACCTTGAGGTCCACGGTCAGAAGAATTTGCACCTGTCTCACCTGTATCACCAATAGGTCCTGTAGGTCCTTTTGGTCCTTTAAGTCCTTTGTCGTTACCTTGTGGTCCCTTTAGACCTTTGATGCCTTTAAGTCCTTTATCTGTTGATGTAATACCCTTATTACCTTTATTGGCTTGGTCACCTTGCGGACCTTGTGGTCCCAATGCACCTTTAGATGAAATATTACCTCTACCTCCTTGAGGTCCTTGGTCTCCTCCACCACCTAAGGCACCTTTAATACCTTTGAGTCCTTTATCACCAGTTTCGTTTGATGTAGGTCCTCTATCACCTGTAGGTCCTTGACCTGCTCTAACACCTTTATTTCCATCACCACCTTGCGTTCCACGAACTTGTTTAGGTCCTTTTAGTCCCTTAAGACCTTTGATACCTTTAATACCCTTATCCCCTTTGTCTGATGATGTAGTACCTCTTTCACCTTTTAAACCTTTTGGTCCATTACCACCAATATCACCATCAAATCCTCTTACCTGTTTGGTTCCTTTTTCACCTTTAAGTCCTTTAAAACCCTTGTCACCTTTGTCTGATAACTCTCCTTTAGGACCTTTTTGACCCTTATCTCCATCAGTGCTTCTTACACCTTTATTACCATCGGTACCTTGGTCCCCAAATAGACCTTTTCTACCTTTCTCACCTTTGATACCTTTAATACCCTTTTGACCTTTGTCATCCCCCTTTGGTCCTGTCGGACCAACAGGTCCTGGTGTAGAAATCAACCCTAAAGGTCCAACCGCACCTTTAATATTTTTATTACCCTTTTCTCCTGTAATACCTTTTGGTCCTTTATCACCTTGTTGACCTTTATCTGTAGATTTTAAACCTTTATTACCATCATCACCAGTAACACCAACAACACTTTTTGGTCCCTTCGGTCCTTTAAGACCCTTCGGTCCTTTTAATCCCTTAAGACCTTTAAGACCCTTATCACCTTTATCACCATTATCACCTGTGGCTCCGATTGGTCCTTGGTCACCATTATCACCTGTTGAAGCAATAAATCCTTTATCACCAATAATACCTTTAATCCCTTTATATCCTTTTTGTCCTTTAAGTCCTTTGATACCTTTATCACCTTTAACACCAGTGTCGGCATTCGGACCTTGGTCTCCAACAGAATTAACAGGTCCTTGAGGTCCTTGGTCTCCTCCATCAGCTAATAATCCTTTGGGTCCTTTTATACCCTTAATACCTTTAAGACCTTTTTGTCCCTTATCCGCAGTTTCACCAGCATCAGATATTGGTCCTTTATCACCCGTATCGGCAATGACACCTTTGATACCTTTAACACCCTTAAGACCTTTTAGTCCTTTGAATCCTTTTAAACCTTTATCACCCTTATCACCGACAGCACCTTTTAGTGAAATAGGTCCTTTGTCCCCAACACCATCATTGATTGTAGTGTCTCCTTTTAAACCCTTAATACCTTTGATACCTTTTGTACCTTTTGGTCCCTTGGCACCTTTTTGTCCTTTATCTGTTGATGTTGGACCCTGAGGACCAATAGGTCCTTTACTACCTGAGTTACCTAAGGTTCCTTTGTTTCCGTCAAAACCTTTATTACCTTTGATACCTTTATCACCTTTTGATGAAGAAGGACCAGTGTCACCAGGATTCGTTTGAAAACCTTTATCGGCAGCATCACCCAACAAACCTTTATTACCATCAGAACCTTTCTGACCCTTTGGGCCATCATCACCTTTCAGACCTTCTGAGTTACCTTTCCAATAACGGTCACGAGTAATACTACCCACACCTTTTTGTGAGATATCACCTCTTAATAATAAATTGGAATCTATTCTTAATTCTTGACTAACGGTATCGAAAACGACCATTTGGTCTCCATTAGTACCTCCTGAAAAAACTAAAGTACCGTCAGACTCAACAGTCAAAGCAATTTTAGCACCTTGAGCGTTTTCAAATAAAATATATGGTCTACCCGTGGACGGGTCTGGTACTATTTTTATGTTCTTGGCCATTAACTACAGTTCAAAGGTTTTTTATTCTTCTATAAATACTAACAAAAAAGTTTATTACGCTTAACTATAACTATTTTATCTTTAACCTTTGGCTTTTCTTTTTTATAATTGTCTCAATAAATACTTAAAATAACATTATATGTCTACATATATTATTGGAACACACTATAACGGAAAAAACTTCGTAAATCTATTAGCTAATAATTTAATTAGAGAAATTGAAAAAGAAACAAAAAATCACAACAGCGAAATACAAATCATAAACAACAAAAACTTTATCGTGGCAAGAGGTTATACCTCACATGAAGAACCAATAAACATATCAAAATTATTTACAGAATATTACAACGAACTTTTTGGTTTGGAGCAAGTTTTTAATGTCGTAGATTTGATTGAATATGGAAATAAATCAAAACAAAATCATATATACATTAACAAAAAATTTACCAAAGATTCATTAAAAGAATCTTTAATTAATCAGATTAATAAAGACACAGATAAAGGTTTGGATTATAGGTTTACCGCAAATACTGATTTAGGTATTGTACTTATCACAGGAAACGCACCAACGGAAGAAATAAAAAAATATTTTGAAAATCATAACTATTATGAAATAAAAGAACCAACAGAAACATTCGTCTCTGATTTATACTTTGGGAAAAACTTAAGGAGTTCAAAAGTATTTGAGTTTTACTTAAACTATATAACCTACAATATATTTGAACGAGGTCTCTGTAAAGATATTGAATATTCTTTTTATACAGAAGAAAAGTTTGAAGATATTAATTGGGAAAATATTAAATTTGAAGTTAAATCAAATTCATCAATGGTGAATAATGAATGGTTAAAGTCAATGATATTAGATTTATTCACCTTTGAACCTGAAGATATCATAGACCGATGGAAATTGCAATCATATAATTTCGAGGAAGACATCCTTCAAAGAAGAACACCAGTTTGGGAAATAAGAGATAAAACAGGTGAAATGATACTACTTTAAGTATCGTTTCACCATATCCAATGCCTGCGGCAAATCATCGAAATCTCGGTCAGGTGCCATTAACTTTACATTAGAGGCGTTTTTCTTTTCATCTAAAGTTAATAACATAAACGCTGGAATATATTCATTACCTGTTGCTTCAACAAATAAATCATACTCCTTCTCGTACTTGTCAATATCTCGGTCAGAAAATTTAATACCCTCCTCATTCAACATATCTTTCATATCTGTACAATGAGGACATCCTTTCATTGAATATAATACTACTTTTTTCATTTCAATATCATTCTATCATTTATAACTATTCCGTCAATATCACTTTGTTCAAATAATTCCAAAGCTTCTTCAATTGTCTCCACTATGGGTTGACCATTAATATTTAATGACGTATTTAACACCATTGGTATACCTGTGAACTTTTCAACTTCTTTAATTAATTCGTAATACTTAGGATTGTCTTTTTTATTTACAGTCTGTACTCTAGCAGTCCCATCAACATGAGTGATTGCAGGTACTAATTCCTTTTTCTTAACAGGACACGTATACAACATAAACGGTGAAGGTACATCAATATCAAAATAGTCCTGAGCATTTTCTTCAACAACAGATGGTGCAAAAGGTCGGAACCACTCTCTAAACTTAACTCGTGAATTTAATATGTCCTTCATATTTGGGTCAGTTGGATTGGCAATAAATGAACGGTTACCCAACGCTCTTGGTCCAAATTCAGACTTTCCTTGATACCACGCAATTATTTTAGACTCACTAATCATCTTAGCAATTACCGTTTTATCATACTCAACACCAATACTGTTGTCTTCGTACTTACCACCCGTATAAACAATCTCAGAATTACTATACTCAATTCTTTTATTATTTGCCAGATGATGTGCAACATATAAAGCACCACCTACTGCCAGTCCATCATCACCAGCAGCAGGATAAATGTATATGTTATCAAATTTACTTTCTTTTAAGATTTTATAGTTCACGTTACAGTTTAAAAACGAACCACCAGCCAAACATAAATTACCACCATTATATTCTTTAGTTATTTCATAAAGTTCATCTACAAATTTTAAGACTATTTTTTCAAAGATGTATTGTACGGAAGCTGCCGCATCCATACCTATTTTTTTATCCACATCTTTTCTTTCTAAAAGAGTATATTTCTTCGAACCAGTTGGTTTTTTATTATATAATTCTTTTTCCTCATCAACGAAATATCTATAACTATAAGGTGGTTTTCCAAGTAACTTGGAACCCATAACATAATAATATTTTGTATCACTATTGTCATGTGTAATACCAGGTTTAATAAAATCTTCCCATTGGGTTTTAGCAATTTCATTAGGTTCACCGTAAGAAGATAGCCCCATTAATGTACCCGCCTTTGTAAGACCTGGACCTAATGATAAATAGTCAGGCATATAATCGTAAAACACACCGATTAAAGTATCAGGTGCACCCATATTTTCAAGTCTAGTGTTCTCACCGTAATGATATGAACCCGACTTTTGTGGGTAGTCTCCCGAACCATCCAAAGTTAAAATTACAGATTTTTCAAATGGTGATGTATAGAATGTTGACGCAGCATGTGCAGTTTGGTGATTAATGATAAATCCAGGTTTACTATAAACACCTTCAATTACGACATTAATTTTAAGACAATCGTAACCCCATCTATCAGTGATTGGTGGTACCAACCAATTATCCTTAAAGATATCAAAACCATTTCTTGTTTCATTAAATAATTCACCCCTATATGGATATAAGTGTCGTTCATCATCAAAGTATATTTTGATAAATTTACCATTTGTGTTCCATTCTGAATATCCTCCAACCGCGATATAATCAACATCATCAAAATCCAAATTGGCTTTGTTTAAAACATAATCAATAGCCAACCAATCGATACGCGATGTTTTTTTAACCCTATAAATTCTTTCGCAAGAAACAGATGCAATTAGTTTACCGTCTTTGACGATAGCAACCGCAGCATCATGTCCCAGTGTTAAACCAAGTATTACCATTTATATAATAGATTTTGCAAATTCCATTAATTGTGACTCTTGCAAAACACCTACTTTTGTTTCAACCAATTCACCACCCTTAAACGCTTTAATCGTTGGTATAGAACGGACACCCAACTCCATTGCAATCTGTTTGTCAGATTCAATATCAAATTTATAAACGGAAACTTCACTTCCCTCTTCTTGTAATTTCTGAGACACCCTTTCAACAATAGGTCCCAAAATACGACATGGTCCACACCAGTCGGCATACATATCCACGATGAATTTCTCACCACTGTTAATTTTTTCTCTTAATTCTACAGATGTTAATACTTGCATTTTTATATTGTTTTAAATTGTTTTAGTGAATTCAAATAGAATAACACACTGTCATTTGACTCCTCAGGTAATACGAAAAAAAACTTATATGTTTCCTCGTCAACCCTTTTTATAAAGTATAAATAACTATTACTATTATTAAACTTAACCAAACCTTCCTTATATTGAAGACTTCTCCCATTATAATATTTTATGGACCACAACAATAAGTTTTTTTCCATAATCTTATTCAAAGCATCCTTCACATAAAAATCCGTTTCAATAACAGAAGGGTACTTAATGGTACCCTCTGCTATCTTCAAAACTTTTTCAGGTAGTTTATATTCGACCACCTTTGGTTTGTTATCTTCCATTATTCACTTTCTCTTTCCATCGGTTCGGTCTTGAGCATTTCTCTTACCTCTTCACTGACTTCAACCTCTGAATACATATTATGTAATAACTTATTCAACTCCTCAGCATATCCAATGGACTCCGCAATAATATATGTGATACGATATGGGTCCGCATTGGATGCTGGTCTGCGGTCTTCAACATAACCTTTCCACTCTTTCTCAGTAGATAAAGGTACACGAATTGAAGCACCACGGTCTGATACACCCCAACTGAATTTGTCAATGCTCTGCGTCTCATGCAAACCAGTCAACCTCATATCGTTGGATGAACCATAACATTTAATGTGGTCCAAATGTCTTGACTCAAACGACCTGAAGATTGCGTTGAAATAATCTTCCCCACCCTCTTCTCTCATCTTTGTATTTGAGAAGTTACAATGGAGACCAGAACCGTTCCAATCACCTTGAACTGGTTTAGGATGATACTCAATCTTAAACCCATAGTCCTCAGACATCTGATTCAAGATGTAACGTGATACCCATAAGTCATCAGCCGCTTTCAACTTACCTTTACCAAAGACCTGATACTCCCACTGACCTAACATTACCTCAGCATTTGTTCCAGTAACTTCAATACCCGACATCAAACAGTTCTCCATGTGCTGGTCAACAAATTCACGACCGTGAACCTGACCATTACCCACACCACAGTAATACTTACCTTGTGGTTCAGGGAAACCGTTTTTCGGGAAACCTAAAGGTTTGCCGTCTTTCATGATGGTATACTCTTGTTCAAAACCAAACCAAAGACCTTCTTCTTCCTCACCAATCAAAGAACGAGTGTTGGTCTCATGTGGTGTTCCATCTGGATTTAACACTTCACATAACACCAAATAACTATCCATTACACCCTTATTCATTGAGTTAGGATAAAGTCTTACTGGTTTTAATAAACAATCTGAGAAATGACCTTCGGCCTGTTGCGTTGATGAGCCGTCAAATCCCCATTCGGGGCAATCGTCTAATCCGATACCATGAAGTCTTTTTCCACCCACTTCATGAATAGGTGCATCTACTACCTTTACTTTGCTTCTTAGGTTTGGTTCGGGGTAGTAACCGTCCAACCAAATGTACTCCAACTTAATTTTCATGTTAAAAATATATTTTTTAGAAGTATAAGAATTCCTTTATAAAAAATAAAGGGGAGTTACCTCCTCCTTTTACTTTTAGCAACCATTGGCCACAATTCAGTCTCGAAATCTTTGTGAATCAACTCAGGTGTTTCGTTGACGAGTTTGATAACAGACTTTAACTTCCGTCTGATAATTGGATAGTCCTCATGGTCGAGGATGTGAGAGTATCTACCATCAAAGGTGATTGAGTAGTCATCGAAGGATAGTCCTTTGGTTGGTACAATGTCAACGTAATCAGATTCGATGATTTCGACTGCCAACTCTTTCATTCTATTCTCTCTCTTAACTATCATAGTACAAAGATAAGCAAAACTTTTTTAAACACGAAAGATATCACGAATTCTTTTTCGGTCACCTGGTGGTCCTGTTAAAACAGTTTTAACATCAACATTAATCACGTTACTCTTATTAAGTAAACCATTTAAATTTATATAAAAGATAATACTAATGTTGTCCTCTTCCAAATAAACAGCATAAGTATCATTTCCATCTATTAGGTATCCGATGTAGTCAGGTAATATAGTATTCATTGCATCAATAAACACTTCAGTGAATTCTTCAACACTTTTTAAGTTTGTTCGATTCCCTATTCTCTTAATTAAGTCGTGTTTTATACTATGGTTCCATTCAAACCAAACTTTAACCTTTTTATTATTGTATCTATTTTTTAAAGTAGTTTGTGTTGGTAGAGCTCTGTCCTCAGTAAATTTACGGTTCTTTTCAATTTCAAATCTATTGACCATAGATTTATCCACACCACTAATATTAGTCAATGCATCAGAAAATCTTACCTCATCAATGTAATTACTTAATACCTCTAATATAGACTTCATGTTATATAAATATAACAAAAACCCATCTTACCACATAAAAAAAGGGAGAACCTAAATTCTCCCTTTCTGTTTTTACTCTTCTTCTAATTCATAAATCGGTTCACCATCGGATTCAACCAGTCTATGACATTCGGCCAATAGTTCATCTTGTCTATCAGCGATTGATTCCATAAACTCCATCTGTACTTGGTCGTAATTCTCATCGTCCCAGTCCATATCAATTGTTGGGTCTTCCATCTCGTCATCTTCTTCCTGCCAAGAACAAGGTGTTCCATCCACGTCTTTTTTGATTACAACCGCACCAATCGGGTCAAAACCTTCATCTTCGTACTTAACCTCGATAACAACATCAGGGTCAAGTTCTGATAACATCTTATATAGATGTTTGAAGAAATCCATTGGAGGGTACCACGCAGATTCAATATAAAATTCATCTTCATATGGTGCATCGTATAAATAGTTCCATTTCGAACCTAAATTATCCAACGACCATGAATTCATGACACCACCATTTTCACTTACTTCTACATTATCGTAAAATGCATTAGCAAAGGAAGTAATATCACCTGTTTCACATTTGTCCAAACATTCGTTCAGACGGGCAATCGCATCTTCATTTGCAACCACCTTAATCATACTTTTTAAATTATTTGCCATTTTTTTTGATTTTTATTATTTGTTTATTCTTCTAAACGATAATCAGTACCACCATCTTTGGTATTCACCCATTCCCAGTCCATGTCCATTGCTTGTTCCATGACTTCATCCTGACCGTCATCACCTGAATTGTAAAGTTCAACTTGCTCGTCAGTTAGTTCAACCGCATAAAAACGGTAATCTGTTTCAATTTTAATTAGTTTTGCCATTTTAGTTATTTTTAATTTTTTATTTTTAAGATAATAATATATAAAAAAAAGGAGGGAGTCAAAACCCCTCCATAAAATTATTACCAATCGTTTCTCGGCATGTTATCTGCAAAACTTTCGAAACGACCTGTCTTACGATATTCTTCATTAGGTTCACCAA
>Ga0070750_10001091_pt1 | contig 15227 bp, 7 predicted proteins | sample VirMetDEL_Nov_24_FD_77013 | JGI IMG/M metagenome (GOLD analysis project Ga0070750, IMG submission 77013) | Aqueous microbial communities from the Delaware River and Bay under freshwater to marine salinity gradient to study organic matter... | ecosystem: Environmental > Aquatic > Marine > Coastal...
CAACATTACCAGACGTCTGTGATCCGTTTGTACTATTTGCAACTGTTGCAGTGTTTGAGGATGTAACAACTGTTGTTGACATATCATAAATCAAAGTGTTTGTCTTGATTCTCCAAGCATCAAATGTGCCAGAAGCCCCATTCAGTCCAACATTTGCACCAACATATGAGTTTAGAGCCATTCTTAGTTACCTTGCAATTTTGAGTTTATACTGAGTAATAGTTGTTTAATTTCAGACATTTCTTCTTCCAATTTATCTATTCTCTGAGCGTTCTGCTTCTTTGCTTTATATCTAATAAGCCCATCTACATCTGTATTTATAATCGCTCTTGATCTCTCATCTCTCACAAACTTGTGGTCATTCATATTATGCACTCAAAGCAATTGCACGAATATCACTAATTCTTGGTACAACATTATGAGCAGCACCTAAGAGAACGATTTTAAGAGCAAAATATTTGTAGTTGTTGAAGATACCATTTGTTGTAGTATATTCAAAGGTGTCACTTGCATTCAAATATGCCGCTCCAGAAACAGGTGCAGCTGTTGGAAGGTTAAACTGATGCTCCTTAAAGTCGTAGCGATTGATATTTTGAGAACGTGGATTTGAACCCTCAGCCGTTAGCTTTGTCCACGGTTTCGAAACAAAATCTTCGCCATCAGACGATGCCAGGAATTTAGCATACACTTCAATTGTTGTATTTGGTGGCTGGTATGCTGTCAAATACACTCTTAGATCTTCAGCATCAAGGCTATCTGCAAGAGAAATAATCTTGGAAACGTATTTGCTGCTTGCAGCTCCATCTGTTGTATCTTCATCGGTATTATCATTATTAACAATATACTCAAATATTTTACAAGCTGCTGTATCAACATCAATAACAGGTGAACTGTATCTTGGCGTTGTTCCTGATGTGTTCTCCAAGGTAACTTGCCAAGCAAAACTACGATCACTATCACTATCAGCAATCTCGTTACTGCGACTCTTAATTGTCGTTGCTGTAGTATTCAAATATGTGTAATCATTAAATGCTGTGTTTGCCAGAGAACCAGGCACACCAGTCTTCATTGTTGTTTTTGTTTGTGAGGTATTAGTTTTGTAAATATTTGGAGCAATAAACGACACATTCTTATCATCAACACTCTCAATTGTACACGTCGCTCCACTCTCAGCACCTGTCAATGAAGTGTTTGCAACAAAATAGTTTCCAGCTCCTGTTGCTGCCGACGAGTCATCGAGGTAAAGAATCGCTGGTGAGGTGTTATCAAATAGAGCAACCTTACCCGTGATAGTTTTGAAGTGAGCTGTTGCAGTGTTTGAGTACTTGGGTGGATCATAAACTTCCATTTCTGTATTTGATGTAATAGACTTAATCTCCAAAACATCACTGACAGTTGTGTTTGCTTTTACAACAACAAAATCGCCAACAGTATAGTCACCAGTAAAGTCGGTACTAGTCCCAAGAATAGTATTATTACCAGCGGTAATAGCAACAGTACCACTATTATTAGCCGCATCAATAAATACATACTCTCCATTTGTGAAAGTGCCTGAGACTGTGTTGACAGAGAAGTACTCCGAGTCTTTATTGGTGAATGTGACTGTACCACTTGTTGCTGAGAAGTTTGCCCTATACAGAGTAAATTTAGCATTCTCATCTTGATATGGCGTCCAAGTCCTATCGTTTGTTGAAGTAAACAGTGTACCATCGTTCGCATCCTGTGTAATAGCAATATTGTTGAGAACATCAGTCTCACCAGTTTTTGCAATCCAGATCAGATAATCAGGATCGTTACCATCAGGTCTTATAACAAATGCATACTCTTTTTCTGCTTCCAGTGCAACAGGACCATCAAATGTTACTGTTGTTGCTTCTGCTGCTGTGGTGTTTGCATTAACTGCTGAAGAAAGAACGTGAACGGTAGAGAATGGGAGTATCTTATTTGTAATAAAACCACTTTTAACTTCACGAATTTCAAATGTAAATCCAGCAGTATCTGATTTCTCCTTGAAATAAAGATCGATCTTCGTTGCATAAAGAACGTTGTCGCCTGAACACATACTACTCTTAATATAGAATGTTTGCGCTATTGGATCACCGTCAGCGCCGCCATCGGCGACGCCGGCGAGCGCTATTTCTCTAATATCAACAGAACGACTAACTGTTGTCGAAGAATCAACGCCGATATTTGGCTGCCTTACAGATACCCCAAGGTTGGTCTTTTCGACAGAATAGTTGAAAGCGTTGTAGGTCTGCTGTGCTTTACTGATAGCAGAGCTTTTGTCTGAATAGCTTGAGACGTCCATGATCTCAAGAATTCTCTCACCGACAAAAAATGTTTCACTTGGAATTTTGAAGATTGCTCTCAGAGTTCCGTTTGAATCACTTGTAATTGTTGCACCATATGTTGAAGAACGTCTAAAATTAGCAACATCATCACCATTACCATCTATAGCAACTGCTTGTGCTACATTACTCGCAACTGATTGACCATCAAAATAGAAATAGAAAGTTGTACTTGGTCTCAAGCCATGTACAAGAATCCTGATATCTCTCGATCTCATGAATGGATTGAAACGAACATCCGTGACAAATTCACCAACAGGACTTTGTGTCTGATTTGATTCAATATTCAAACTAGTTGTAGTTGTTGTAGTTGTTGTAGTTGTTGTCGTTTCAAGTGTTTGACCTTGGTCAATTACTCTTGACCGTCTTGTTCTTGCAACATCAACATCAACTTGTTGCAAGGGAACAAATTCATTGATAGCCTCAGCAAAATCAATGAATGGTTGAGCGAGATCTAGTTCAATATTGAAATCGGGCGCTTTAGTTACATCGTATCCACTATCATAATCAGGGAAAATGAACATCTTTCCAGTGTATTGATAGAAATCTTGTACAGCATTGCGAGTTTTTGTAGCATATGGTTGTGTGATAAATGCAACGTCCGATTTTGAAATTGTTGCAAGTTTACCAAAATTAGTTACAGATGAGACGTTTGCAACTTTAAGATCTACGTCAAATTGACGGAATTTCGGCTGACCTTCTCTAAACGAAGGATTAATAGAAGCAGCAAATTCAGAATTCTTCACATCAGCAGAATACAAATCAGTAAAATTATCAACAAAGATACCATTTTTGAATCGATCAAGACCATTTGCATCAACAATAGCCTTATCTTTTGCTGATGTCTCGAGAGCATTTAACGATGTGTAATATTCTAGGTTGGTAATTCTTCTGTCGAGAGCACCAATATCTCTCATTGTATAGCCTTTATTATTCGTATTAGGAATAATTTTTACACCATACAGATCTTTGTTGGCCCTTGATGCAACGAGTGGTGTCAAAGCTGGATAAGGAGGAATTGTCACTTTCGCAAGAACAAGTCCCTTCGACGGATCAGATGGAGGAATAGGATTTTCTGATGGTTCTCCTGTAATCAATTTAAACAAACCAGCACTATCGACAATCAATTTGTCAATGCGGCCGAGATAATAGTCATAGTTTATTTCAGCATTTTCATTTGGTGCTGGAGTATAAGCCTCAGAAGCAGCAAACGTGGGAGCAGTACCAACAGAGACATTGGCTGTATTAGCTAATCCAACAGTTGTTGAATACACAACTGTATTTGAACATTGTGGTCTAAAATCGAGAACATCTCTCAGATCATACTTGATTCCCGACTCTGATGTGTATGTTGGAATATCTTGATAGTCAATTGGTGTTGTAGGGAGGCTTGCATAACTATCAGCACATGCAAAGCAGAGGCCTGAACCAGACTCTTGGAACACCTTGACTTTGAACAGATACCATTCACCCGCAGAAACTGTATACGATCTTGACTTTTTCACATATGACAAATCATAAAATGCATCTCTTTGATTTGGATACAATCTAAAACTAGATGTGACGTCTGTATCCGACTCAGAAACACCCGATGTAGAACCTTGGTAAACACTCACAAGCTGATACACATCGGGAAGACCAAGTGACCATGTACCCGTTGTTCCACCAGGATTGTTATCAACGTCAATCTTCACATACACAGTTTTAGAGTCTTTTGTTTTTCTCAGATTAGCAGTGCGCTTGACATTATATGCAACTGCAGTCGTACCATCTAGTGGAAGACTGGCAAATGTCATTGTAGTACCAGACGCACCGATTGTGACTGTTACACCGTCGAGATTGACAGGAAGACCATTTGCATCAACAACAACAAGATCGTTTGTTTTCTGTGCAGTTGTCAAAGCTCCGTCACTATACGGAAATACACCATCCGTTGGAACATTAACCGTTCCACCACCACTAGTAACTGTTATTGTTGAGTATGTTCTGTACACATAATCTGATGAGCTGATTGTTTTGACAGCGTCTTTACCAATATCCCAGAAGCTTTTCTTGAAAGAGAAGTCTTTGATCTTAGCTTTCCCACCATCTAAAACAACATCACCCGAACCATCTCTTGTACCATCATATACAAACGACTTTGTATCTTCAAATGTTACAGAGGTATTGGCCATCTGAATATCAAATAGATATAGACGATATTGACAATCTGGTTGGCCAACATCTCCACTATGATACTCAATACCACGTGCCTTTGCTGTACCGATGATTGTACCATTTGCAGAAGCAGGAACGACGACAGTATTAGCAGTAGCAGCCAACTGAACTTGATCGTACAAATCGACAGACTGTAGCTGATCAAATCTCACATCACCAAAGAACTCATCAACAATAATATAGTGACCAAGAGCAGTTGTGACATTCTGTTGAGTAACTGAAACAAAATCGCCCGAAACATCAATCTCCGTTTCGATTGGAGCGTGTGTCTGAACTCTGAATCCATCGACATAGGCGATTCCAGCACCAACTCTCACATTCAGCGTGTTTGCATTGCTACCAGCTTCAACATTCAAAGGGAAACGATTGACAACATAATCACCAGATTCCTCTGATGTTCTTCTAGCAAATTCCTCACCAAGAACGGAATATTGTGTTTTCTCTTTTCGACGAACGGCGCTGCCATTTTGGTATTCAACAAGAGTAAAGAAGTCTTCATCAGCATTTGCAGCTGCGACAGTCTTTGTCTCGAGCGTTGGTGTCAACTTCAGTCGATGTGCACCTGGAGCATTTTCGTTGTTGAATCCCTCTGCATTATCTAAAAGAGTTGTATCAGCAGTAGAAGTAATAAGTTCTTCATTGATTGTAAACCCAACAGCGATACCATCAGGACTTGTTGAATATCTTTCTACAACAACAATCTGCTCTGCAGCGCGAATGAAGTGACCCTTCTGATAAATGAAACCATCACTGACTTTGAGACCAACACCATTGCCAATCGCCGTGCCTACTGTACCTGCAGCTGTCACAGTTGCAACAACAGCACCAGTTGAGAAGTTCTCAAGACGAATATTTTCCGTTGACGAGAATGTCTTGTCTGATCCAGAACTGTTTAGATATCGAACATAAAGAGTGTTTAGGTTTGGCGTTTGAGATTGCAAACCCGTCTTTACAGTTACAACATATGCTTCCACGCCAGTTGAAAGACCAACAGCCCGAAGACCAACATAGTTACTCATGAGCACATTTTCTGAATCTGTATCAAGATCAAGGATCTTTACAAAAGGAAAACTGTCGATATACGTGAAGTTACAACCCTTGACTATACTTCCATTTTTCACAATGTTGTTGCCGAACTGCTCAATTTGGTTTTGAAGAATCGCTTGTAGCTGATTGATTTCCCTTGTCTGAACAGCTACGGCCGGGCGGAACAGAACACGATGGAAGTCTTTGTCGACAGTGTAATCGTCAAAATACGGATCTTGGTTCAGGATTGTGTTAATGGCCATTGGTTTTAGTATTCCTTAAGCAATTCTTTTTGTCATTTTAGTATTCGAAGATTATCTTTATTTTCTCACTCTGATCATTAGCTCTTTCGATTGCAATCACGTTTTCTAAGTATAATATTTCACCTGTATTATCAACAAGATCTGGTGCGATAGACTCTGTAATCGAAACTGTGGCCGATGTTGTATCTGACATAAATGTCCCAGAATCAGTAAAATCACCTTCAATATTATTTATATAGAAAGTACGGAAAGAACTATTTCCAGTACTTCCAATACCGCTACTCATCACGATTCCAGTATTCGCTGCGCTATTTGCTGAGTTATCAAACGGTGTAGAAAGAGCAACATCATTGTATAGATAAAATGCGGTACTATTTACTGTCTGAAGCCAATAAGTGTTTGCTGAGTTTATAGCAGACCCATTGAGCCCTGTGAATGTAACACTCTGGCCATTAGCATACCCATGAGCGCTGGATGTTGTAATGATTGTATTTGCCGCTATTGATACAGAAGAAATTGCCCTTGTAATTGTATTTGAGATTGCAAAGATTCGACCAGTAGCACCATTTGAGTGTGTTACTGGATCATCAAGAACAAACCCTGTATTAGCAATACCACCACCTGAATCACCGGTTGAAATAATCTGAGCAGTGATCTGAGTTGTTTGATTGAAAGTATTGAAAGAGCTTCCAAGAGTATCAATTGTTGCTTCAGTACCAGAAGTCAATCCTTTTAGAACAAAATCAGTCTCAAAAGTACCACTTACATTTGCAACTTGAAGTGTTTTACCACTTCTTGAAGAAATAATACCAGAACTTCTCCCAACATAATCAGCAGTCAATGGAGCTTCTACTGACGTGTAAATTTCTGCCTTTGCTGTGTCAGAAGCAGGAGCAAGCGTTTTCCCAGTAAGAGTAAATGCTGTTGTATTTTGAGTAAATGCTACTGAGGAACCATTATAGTATGCCAACATAGTCAATGGTAAATCTGTACCAGTGCTTGGAATCATTCCAAAACGATTACCAGCATCATCATAACCTTCAATAGGATCATTCAGGCCCGTGTGCGTATACGCTGCTGATGTAACATTTGTCACAGCTGATCCAATTGTTACATAACCAGTCGTTGCTGCAGTGTTGGCAGAGTTATCAAATGTTGTACTCAGTCCAGAATCGGTATAGACTTGAAAAGCTGTTGTATTTGTAACACGAGCATAATACGTTGTAGGTGCTGAGTCATAATCTAATGCTGTTCCATCAAGACCATAAAAAACAATAGAAGAGGCATTTGAGATACCATGAGCATTTGAAGTCACTACAGTAGCTGGATTTGCTTGTGATACAGAAGAAATTGTGCGCGTAATTGTTCCATCGCCAATCTTATCAGAAGTTGCAAATATCGAAGAATCAGCATCAAGACGAATTTTCATTTCAGAAGTATTTGCTTCAAGTACAGTACCAGATTTATCTTCAAATGAGATACTATCACTTACAGAAAATCCAGTATTAGATTCAATACCAAGTGTTTGATATCTTGCCAAGGTGTAATTAAAAGAACGAATCAATGTGTTTGATGCTTGAGGAACATACTGAATCACAGTTTCTCCATCAACAAAAGAAGAAGCAACTGATTGAGTAAGATTTATTGCAACATTCGCAAAAAGAGGATCTTTTAGTAATCCAATTTTACGATAATCATTTGTTGTTGGAATAGTACCTGATTCATTATTTGCAAATGTCGCGCTAATTCCAACATACTTAGCAATAAGCTCATTCTTTACATCAGACCCATGACCGCCAAATGGAGAAATAATAGGAGTAAGATTTGCTGCAGTAATTATTTCGGTTGTATTACTTGAGATTGTAATATTAGCATAACTATAACCAGAACCAACATTGATCATTTCGATCTTAGAAATAGAGTTAGCCGAAGTATTAATATTTGCAATGGCTAATGCGCCAGTACCATCACCACTAATAGCAATTTGAGGACGAATCTCAAAAACAGAGGTAATGTCTGGAAGAGTAGTAAATGCGGTATTGACAGTTATCTGATAGGTCGAACCAGACACAGTATAGTCATCAATCGTTCGAACTTGCCCTGCTCCTGTACCAGAACGAATATAAATCACGCTCGTATTATAAAAATCCGAAGAATTTGAAAGAGTTTGTGTCCCAGTTGCAAGATTGAATTTTGTTGTATCGCCGCCTACAGCAGCAACAAGAATCGTTCCATTTGCATATGCATCATAACGAAGACCTCCACTATTCAGATTGATAAGATCAATTGTTCCTGATACAGCATTTGCAGTAACATCAGAATCAATTATTACTGGAACATACGAGCTTGTAGCAAATTTTGACCAGTTTGATGAACTAATCGTATACATGTATTTCCAAACATAACCATCATTTGTTTGATAAAAAGAATCTTCGGCAGAAGTTTCGGAAAATAAAGGTTGGTCATTAGCTGAAGTATTATTGTTATTATCTAAACATTTGAAGACGTAATAGTTAGCACCTTCTTGAGAAACACAATAGAAATTTTTCTCATCGAGAGAAGTAAGTGTGTCAGTCCATTGAGTAAACGTATTTCCCGACTGCCAATCAACTCTTCGAATCATTGCTGTCACATCATTGTTTGCTACTCTCTTTCCGAAGAGCATCTCGTCATAAATGTTGTAGTGAATTTCATCAATTGAATCGGTGACTGCTGGAGGTGATGCTTCATTATCAAATACATTTGCTCGAGCTGCAAAGACATAATAGCTGTTGCTATTAGTTGTACTCTGCACCGAATCAATAAACTTATTAACACTGTGCACACGAAATTTATTTGTAGCGATTTTTGTGGCCACTTACATATACCTTATTCTATTTCTACAGTTGAACCAATTGCTGTCTGAATCACATCAATCTTCGTATTCTTAATAACAGCATCAAAGAGCTCAGTACCAGCTACGTGTAGTACTTTGCCACCTCTATTTCTATATTTATACAATATATTCATCATAAACCGTATTCGCCAAATCAACTACATATTGATCTGGGAATTGAAGTTGATGAGCAGTTCGCATTTCCTCTGCCGTATTAAATGTTTGAACTGCTGCGTCATTTCGATAGGAAACTACTTGCCCTGGGACCAACTCAACTGCATGACTATCTATAATGAAAAATCCTGGATAAGTTTGTGTTATCTCATGTGCCATTATGCTATACCTCCATCAGTGATCGTCCAGTTGTCACGAGTTGTTAGAGTTGAGCGAGCCGTAGCAGCTGCCCCGCCACCAGTATATTTTGAACCACCAAAGTTTGGCGCCATGCTGTCAAACGGGTCTTGTGCCTCCCATGCTATCAACAGTGCATCATAGCGGGATGTTGGGAGAGTAACATTAGTTGCGAAGAAGGTGAGGCTAGTAACGGTGTTGAGCCCACTGATGTCAAAGGCATCTACACCGATGATGTCTGTTAATCCAGAGCATTGATTGAACATAGCATACATAGTAGTAACAGAAGAAGTGTTGAATCCGCTTACATCGAGAGTTGTTACTCCAGAGCATCGATTGAACATAGAATACATAGTAGTAACAGAAGAAGTGTTGAAGCTACTAACATCAAGAGTTGTTACTCCAGAGCAGTTATAGAACATACTACGCATATCAGTAACAGAAGAAGTGTCGAAACTACTAACATCAAGAGTTGTTAACCCAGAGCAGTTGTAGAACATAGCATACATAGTAGTAACAAAAGAAGTGTCCGTTGTACCACCGGTGAACGAAGTCATATTTGAACAGTTATAGAACGAATTCTCAAAACTGATCCAACCAACATCACCAAGATTTTCAACTGAAGTAACCATACCTTCATAACCACTATCCCTGAAACGAACATAAGGGAATGTGCCGGTGATGCGAATCTGATGTTCGCCTGGGACATCATATACATGAGTCAAACCAGCATCATCGTATGATGTAATAGTTGATGGAGCTTTACCATCACCCCAATCAATTATAGCATCAAAAGTACCAACATCTTGAGTAGGTATTGCAAATGTCTGAGATGCTGCGTTAGTAGTGACTGTCATAATAAAAGCATCAGCAAAATCATCTTGAGCTTCTACTGTTGAACCAATTGATGTCTGATTCATGTCAATCTTCGTATTCTTTATAACAGCACCAAAGAGCTTAGTGCCAGCTACGTGTAGTACTTTGCCGGCTATATCTCTATATTTATTCAAAGATATATCACTTTGAATCTCATATGAGTATTCTTGATAGTATTTATTGTCATGAAGACGAGACGTATCACTTAAATGACTTCTTGTTGTTGTCCAGTAACCACTTCCAATACCTTGTTGTCCGGTAAATGCCGTGGCTATGATATCTTCAGATCCAGTTTTTGTAAGAGTAACTGTACTACCATCTAAATAACCATACCCTGAATCGACAATGGCAACAGCACCAGCACTACCAGTTTCTGTTGCTACTGATTTGTCTATGATTGCATTATCTCCCATTGGAGAAGAAGTTGTATCAGCAGCTCGAAGATTGATTGTGGCAGTAGCACCAGTCGTTTCACCAAGAATAGTTGTATTTGCTGACCAATCAGGTTCGAATATAGTTCTTTTCAAGAAGATGACTGTTGAATTTGCTGTTCGAACTTCACCCATGATATTACCATCCAAAAGTAGATTTTCTCCAACTGCAAATGAGCCTGAAGAAATTGTAATATCTAATCGAGTATCTTGATAATTATAACCAGCAATAAGTTCATTGTAAATAGAAGTAAATGGTGCAATATTATAATTAGTACCTGGATTTGTAGTAATTGAATCAACTGAACCAATCTGAGTATTTGCAAATGTAAATAAGTCTTCAAGAGCAGTATTTGCGTCACCATATGGATTCTTTGGATAACCATATCCGTAAACCATATTCAGAGTAAGACTTGCACTAGAACCTGGTGATAAAGTAAGTGTTGGTTCTTGATAATATCCTTCACCAGGATTATCAACAGTAACAGATGTGATTGTGCCACCACCATCTGTTCCAATCGTTACAACAGCATCGATTACTGGATTTCCGTTTGCCGATCCACCTCCAGCAAGAGTGTATTGGCCATTTGAATAACCTGATCCACCACCAACAACTGAAACACTTGCTAAATAACCAACACCAGAATTTGAAGCATCAGCATTGATATTAGTAAACAATTGACCAACAATATTGGTATCAGAAATATTGTCGGTATTGAGATTAATGTATTCAATATCAGAAAGAGAAGCAACAGTAATATCTGCATTCTCACCAGTATAAAGAGCAGTCATAACCATAGAGATATTATTTGCATCTCTAACAGTTTCTATTGTAAATCCAGCTCCTTCTGTGTAATAAAATTCACCAGTATTTGCATAAATGCCAATCACCGAGGTATTTTGGCCCATAAGTGTGCCAGAAACTCCAGTGTTTGAAACAGACGATTTGACGCCTGTAAAACTATTATTACCATTAAGCCATACTGTTGTAACACCAGTCTCAGTTATTGTTGATATTGTGTCTTCAACTTTTGAAGTATTACCTCTTACTTTATTTCCAACATCGAGTGTTCCAGAACTTAATTCAATAACCCAAGTATTTGAATCTGTCTTTGATATAATTGTTCCAACAGCACCACCAGATGTTACAGTTGATGAAACAATATTTGCTGAAGCAGTAGCAGTACCATTTGCAGCATAGACACCAATTGTTTCACCTTCTGAGAAATCGCCCCAAGCATCAACCAAAGTTAAATGAGTAGCATTAGCTTCTAGAACAGTACCTTTTGAATAATTCGTAACAACAGTATCACTACCAACTTCTGATGGATCAGAATAAACATAAACAGCTACAGAATCATTATTTGAAAATGTACCAGATATATTTCCAAGTTCAATCGTAATTGCTGATTCTTCTGTTACAGTTTCGTCGGAAATAAATTCAACATTCGCGCTCGCAAAATCAACTGAATATCGAGGCATAAAGCTTCCATCAGTTACAACAATTTCAATTTTTGAATATTCTGATGCAGTAGTAACAGTATTTCCTCCAATATCAGTATTGGCAAATGAGTATATCACACCAGTAGCAACATATGTGTTACTTGAATCGACGCCTTCTAAAGTGTCTCCAACAACACTATTTGCCACATATTCTTCATTAAGAGAATTTGCAGTCTGTAGATTAAGTGTTACTCTTTTTTGCTGAACAGGTTCATAGAGATTGAAGTCTTCATTTGTGTTATTACCACCGATCATCGCATCAGCCACATAGACTATAGTATTTGCATCAAGTGTATAACCAGAACCACCATCGGTGATTGAAAACGTTATTTTACCTGTTTCACTTACAAGTTCTGTGAGACGAACTTTTCCTTGAAGTCCATCATTAGAAATCACATTGAATACATCACCAATCTGGTTACCATTTCCTCCAGATGTAATAGTAAGAGAAGAGAGAGAACCAATGATTTGAGGTGCATCATCTAAAATAGAATCGTTAGTAACGAATTCACCAGTTAGAAAGTTACCTTTGAGATTACTAATAAAAACGATATCAATCATTCGGCCATTGATTCTTTTTGTAATCACTCCTTCAGCAAATGCTGTTGCACCAGAAACGGAACCTGTGATTTGAGAATCTACAAATGATTGCGTTCTACTTGATCGTGTAACTTCTAAATATCTTGGAATAAACCATTTACTATCAGAAAGACGAAAAATATCATCAGCTGGAAAATAAACACTTGCTTCTGAATTGAAAAGAAACCGAATAAGAAGTTCAGCTGATCTTGGAGAACCTTTTGATCGATAAAAGTCCATGATATGTTTGATTGCAAATCTATTATCGACAGTTTTCACGTATGGAAATTCACTGAGATATTTCAAATTGAAATGATAAAGAAATGCATCAAGAGTTCTATCAATATCTCCATGATCAAACATGCTTCTTGCAAGTGTAGTAGAGCTATAAGTGTCATTCTCAAGAAATTCAAAATAAGCTTCAATAAAAGCTACAAGATTATCTCCATCTTCTCTATAAACAGCCGGAAATTGCTGCTCAATATATTCTGAAATAGTTTTTGATAAATTATCCATTAGTCAGTTGAAGCCTTTACTGTCAATGTGATATCAGAATCATCAATTGAAATGATGCGGTCAAAAGGTCCAAGAATATCTTGTGAATCGGGTTTAGCGTAGATCTTGATTCCACTTCCCGTATATGCCGAAACATTGAGATTACGAATAATCACTTTTCCAGTTGTGTAATCTACTGTACCAATATTATCATTAAGAATAAAGGCACCGGCAGCTGTATTTGTAAGAATCTGAAGAACACCTGCACTATTATCCTGTAAATATGCCGAATCACCATTATAAGTAAACAAACTGGATTTGATGCCTGGTCGATTCAATTCTACATCATCATCAATACTGAATGGATGTTCAATAAAAATTTTGTTACGGAATTCAATTGTAAAATTGCTATTAGTGCTCAAAGTTGGCACAATGTAAGCGTACATCTTTATTTCAGTATCATTACCAATAATTGAAATATCACAATCATCAATTGCTCTTACAAGCCTTGAATGTCTTACGTTTTTATCAAAGTCAGCTAAATATGTCGAAGAATAAGAAGTAAGCGCAGTTCTTACGAGCGATTCAATTTCATTTGCGGATTTTGATGTAATATTTGTATTGTAGTGTACGGTTGAATCAATAACAACATAAACAAATTTTGGTTCTTCAATAATAGGATTGATTGCTAAAGGTGAACGATCTGTAAGAAATTTTCGATATTTTTCTTTGAGATTCTCCGAAATACCATCACTATTTTGGATATCAACCGATACAATCACTCGACCATATCTTGGAGGATCTACTCTTTCTCCGCCATACACTGATACGCTTTGAATTTCGGAAAAGTTACTTTTGAGAAGATTGACATAATCAGACTCTGTTACTGATCTATCTTGAATTTGAATGGACTTTGGAGCAAAATATTTTATCGAAGAAATTGTTTCTTGTACTGCACCACCTTCTGAATTACCTGAAGTCGTAACTGTTGCAGTATAGCCTTCAATTGTAGATGCTGCAGAAAATGTTGCTGCACCATCACTATTAGGACCAGTTGCTACTCTATACGTAACCTCAATTACTTCACCAGTTGTAGGTTCTCTTCCAAATGAATCTTGACCAAAATAAATTTCATATTGTTCTTCTTTTGCGCCTTGAAGATAGAATACTTTATCAGTCTGAGCAACACCAAAGAGATTTGCTTTATAAGTGTACGTATTTGAATCGGCACCAGCAGCACTTGAATCATAAATAACAACTTCAATACTATTAGTATCAAGCTGTTTATTTGAAAGAACATATTTTACACCAGAAGCTACGTCAAAATATTCTTTGACAATTCTACCTTCATATACTGTTACATCGGAAACTGAATAGTCACCTTCGTTGGGAGTAACAACATAAACTTCGTCAGTCGAAAAAGTATAGCTCTTACCGTCAATAGTTGTCGTAAATTTTGTATATTTTGGAATCGTGATAGATGCTGGTGTATCATTAGGCGAAAACGAAATATTTATTGTTGCTGAAGAAGATCTATAAGAACGTGGAAGATAATTCAGCTCTTTGGTATGTGAAATGACTGAAGACCTTAGCTGACTCGAGTCAAGAAACATCTCACTGATTGCCATATTGGTATAAAAGTTATTATAAAAAGTATTATAAGCAAGAATGTCCAAAATGACGGACATGTTGCTACCTTCAAAATCATAATCAGCAAAAGCCGCTTGTCCGGCTAGAAATGTCTTCAAATCACTTTTTACTTGGTCAAAGTCGAGTTCGGAGATGATAGTTGCAGCGGCCATGTACTTTTACCCTAGTGCTAGTTGTTCTTCTTTATATTTATTCATTTTCTTAGCAGCTGCTCTTTTTTTAGCTTTACTTCTGCCTTTTCTCCAATTATTAGGACATTCAAATGATAGAATATCTTCTATTCCATTAGTCCACCATTTTCTACCTAGTTTAGATTGCGACATTTTTTGACGAGTTACGTTATCATATCTATCATTACCATTCTTTCGTCGAGATTCCCAAATATTTTTTTGGTGCTCTATTGATTTTACTCTACCTTTGGTTGCTTCACTTATTTTGTGGCGATGTTCTTTTGATAACTTTTTGCCCAAGCTACGCGTATTACCTTTCAAAGATTCACTGATTTTTCGTTTGTGTTCTTCAGAAAGAGTTGCGCCTTGCTTTGTTTTACTTATCTTACGTCTAGCCTCTTCAGAATGAGTTGTGCCTCTTTTATCTACAGCAGGCCAGGCAG
>Ga0070750_10001092_pt1 | contig 15222 bp, 21 predicted proteins | sample VirMetDEL_Nov_24_FD_77013 | JGI IMG/M metagenome (GOLD analysis project Ga0070750, IMG submission 77013) | Aqueous microbial communities from the Delaware River and Bay under freshwater to marine salinity gradient to study organic matter... | ecosystem: Environmental > Aquatic > Marine >...
TGGGATCTTCATCGTATGTACACATCATAGCAAAACAATTTGCACTTTGTGGCGCTATATCACCTGGACACTGTTGTACAACTGCTCGAGTTGCACTCTTGGGCTCTTGTACAAAGTCATTTGCTTCTTGTGGATAGTATACTTTTGGTGCAAACAAACTCCATACTTGTGTGCTAGGATCATCAACTTCGCACGATCCTTTCATAACTCCCATACTGGTGTCAGCAATGCTGGGACCATCTAACACAGGACATGTACACTCAACTTCGGGGTAGGTTTCTCCATTGTTGGTTGTAATAGTTTTACCTGTTTCTCTACATGTGCTTGCAGCACACAGTGCATATTTTCCTTGGCAAATGGTTAAAGTATTACTGTCAACTACACTTACTGGTACTTGCTCACCAGGCTTATACATTAAGAAAAGCCCTCCAACAGCGGCAAAAACAAAAATTACCGCTCCAATTACTATATTTTTCATTTAAATTTCCTTAAATTAAATTTTAGGCAGTTCGTCATAATCCAAGGTGTCGCCCATCACACCAATAACGTAGTTAGTTGATTCATTTTCTTGCAATGCAGTTTGCTTTTTACTTGTATCACTGTGTTTGTTGAACCAAGGGATTGGTGTGACTTTTGGCGATGGATCCCAGTACTTGATTCCAATTTCTTTTAGTGCTTCTCTAGCAGTAAAGTCAACAAAATCTTTAAGAATATCGGCGTTTAACCCAATTACTGGACCTTTCTTAAACAAATAGTCAGCCCAATCTTTTTCCTCAGCAATAACATCTTTATAAATCTGTATTACTTCTTGTTCGCATTCTTTAGCAGCCTGTGCAAAACGAGGATCGTCTTTGACTACTTGATTAATAATGTAAGCAGTCCATCCTTTGTGTAATAGCTCGTCTTGAAGAATAAGACTGATAATATTACCGTTGCCAATAAAAATTTTATTTTCTACCATAGCAAGGCTTGTTGCAAACGAAACCATAAAGCGGAATCCTTCAAGACCATATGATGCATGAAGTGCTAGATAAATTGCTTTGATATGGTCCATTTCATCAATTTTATGACCAAGTTCTTTTTTAATATTGATTGTGTGCAATTTATCATAGTATTCCCCAAAACTACTTGCCATATCAATAATTTCTTGTGTGTCGTGAATAGTGTTAAACACTTCCATTGGAACATTGTAAATATTGCGGATAATATGACTATACGAACGACTATGAATATTTGTTTCAAAAAATGTCCAACAATACACAAGAGCTTCAAGTTCTGGCTGTGAAGCAACTGGAGTAAACACCTGTGCAGGTGCTCTTCCTTGAATACTATCAAGTGCAGTTTGTCTAAGTAGGTTCGAAGTAAAGATGTGCTTGACTGCGTCACTTGATTGTTTGTGATCTTGCGCATCTTTTGTTAAACTAATTTCTTCAGGTACCCAGAAAAACCCTCTGCCGGTTGTTTCGTAATCTGAAATCTTTTTATACTTAACTTCTTCAAATCTTTGTATAGTTACTGGACCAGCCGGATCCAGAAACAATGTTCTGTTCAAGTAATCTGTTTTTGCTTTTAAATTGTATTGTTCTTTACTCATGGTTATAACTTACATGCCTCGCAATCATCATCTTCCATTAAATCAAAATCTGTTTCAAAATATTTGATGTTGTTTTTATCTTCTACTACTATTTCATCAACAGACTTGCTGCCTGCTTTGTTAATTAAACTGTAATAAAATGTTTTAAGACCCCACTTGTGTGCTTGCATTAAATTTTTAGCAATTAGTGTGGTAGGAACTTTTCGTTCTGGATAGTTTGCTGGATTATAAAAAGTATTAGTTGAAATACTTTGATCAACATAAGCAGCTAAAACGGCGGCAGTTTTTAAATAGTTTACACAATCTTTTTGTTCCCACATCAGTTGATAAGATTTTCGTATACGATTATTATGGTAGTCAGGAACAACTTGTGTAAACGATCCAGCTTTAGATTCTTTTGTTGAAATCAAACTCATTGGTAGTTCAATACCGTTAGTACTGTTAATTACCACTGAACTTGATTCAACCGGAGCAATAGCCATTAATGTAGCATTGCGCACGCCGTATGCTCGCATTTTTGCTTTAAGACTTTGCCAGTCTAGTTCGGGCGTAAAATCAGCTAACTCATTGACTCCTGATGCACGTAATTCCCAAGGAAATACACCCTGACCATAACGTGTTTTTGAACTATCTTTACATGGTCCTCTTTCTTTAGCAAGTTCAACAGTTGCTTCAGTTAAAAAATATGCTTGATGTTCCATCCATGTTTTAACTTCTTGCAATGCTTCTGGGTCGCCGTATTGATAGTTGCGCTTTGCATGCCAATATGCTAAATTAGTAACACCAATGCCTAAAGGACGGATTTCTTCATTGCTCAAACGAGATTGTATAGATAAGAAATCTTGATAATCTAAAATATTATTAAGACTACGATTAAGAATTTTACATGCACGTTTCATATCTTCTGGGTGGCGGAAAGCTCCCCAGTTGATTGACCCTAATGTACACAATGCAATTCTTCCTTCGTCATCATCTAAACGTTTAAACGGCTTGGTAGGCAACAAGATTTCGCAACACAAGTTACTTTGGTAAATGGGATGATGCTCTGTATCAAATGGTCCTTGATTCATTGTATTATCAATGTACACAAGATATATTCTGCCGGTATCTGTTCTCTCTTTAAGAACACCGCCTTTGAAAACTTCTTCAGCACTTATTACTTTTTTACGTAAGTCACTGCGTTTTTCATATTTTACATACAAGGCTTCAAACTTTTCTGAATCAGCATAAAATGCTTCGTACAAGTCTGGGACTTCGTTTGGATCAAAGAACGTAATATTTCCTTGTTCTTTAAAACGGCGCCAGAAAAATGCATTTAGTACAATCCCATAATCCAAGTGGCGTACACGAGTTTCTTCAGTACCTTGATTGTTTTTTAATACAATTAAATCATCAAATTGATAGTGCCAAATTGGATAAAAAACTGTAGCACTAGCATTACGAATACCGCCTTGACTACAACTACGCAAGTCTCCAAACCATTTTTTAAGGAATGGTAACATGCCTGTGTGCATAATTTCTCCGCCCCTAATAGGCGATCCCAGTGGACGTAGTCTTCCAATTTCTAACCCAATGCCAGCACGTTTGCTAGCATACTTTGCCATCATTTCCCCTGAAGCAAAGATTGAATCAAGATCATCGTCACTCCTAATAAGGACACAGCTACTAAACTGCTTAGTAGGAGTGCCCAGGCCGGCAAGCACAGGAGTAGCAAGAGTAAAGAGCCCATCGCTCGAAGCGTTGTAGTATTCTTTGACGAAACGCAATCTCGCTGGTCCCGGGTTCTCCATGTGAAATACTGTTGCTGCGGCGACAGCATATCTGATTTGTGGTGTTTCATAAATCTCCTTCGTAGAGCGGTTACGAACCAAGTATTTTTCAATTAATTGTTCAATGGCAGCATATGAATAATTTTCATCCTTTGAATGGTCAATAAATTGTTCTATCTTGTCCCATTCTTCTTCAGTGTACCATTCGAGAAGTTCAGGAGTGTAAAAACCAGCAGCAACGTTACGTTTTACAATATCATACAATCGAGGAGGTGTGTATTGTCCATATACATCTTTACGCAACATACTTAATCTTTGTTTGCCAGCTACGTATTGATAATTGGTATGCCCTACTTCAGGATTAGATTCTACATCAATAAGATCAACAATAGCACGTAACGTGATCCCATCAATTTCTCTTGTGCTAATGCCATCATAGAAGTTAACTTGGGCATTTATTTCAATCATCGATTGACTTACATCTGCGATCCCGCCACAGACTTTTGCAACTTGGGTTTGCCATTTTTCAACATCCAATGGAACCTTTTTTCCGCTGCGTTTTACAACTGTTATCTCTGCCATTTACTATCTCATTTTAAGGTTAATTTGAGTTTTTCTAATTCTAACTCTTTTTTGATATTTCCAACATTTGGATTGTTATTTACAACTTCTCCATCTTCGTAATTAAGTATATATTTTCTTTTGTTGACCAGGACTAAATTGTCATTTTCGTTTTGTATTAATTGAGCATCCGTGATATCATTATGATCTATTATTGCAATAGTATACATGATTCCTAGTGCTCTTGCAAGACTACAATACACATTATCGTCTAAAAGTTCCCAGGGATCTGGCCAATTTTCACGATCGTCCCAGTGTAAATAATAAGGTCGCCATGGTGCTTGAAACCACCAATCATTGATTAACGATAAACTATCATCCAGCGGTAAGTTAGAAGCCGACTCTCGCATCTGTACCCAAGAGTCAAGACGTTTTTTAAAAGTAAGCGGCCACACATTAAGCCAAATAATTTAATGAATAATAAATTATTCCAGTAATGCTAGTGTCAGTTGTTGAGTAACTAATATTCACGTAACCTCCAGACTCAAAAACAGTTAGTGTACACCCAATTGGTGCGTTTTCAGTATAATCTTCATTAACACTTAATGTTAAACTTGAATCATCGTCATTTTGTTTAACAATGGTCATTGTACCTCTTCGTACAATTGTATCTCGTGTCATGGTGTAATCAAGTGTTGCTGCCTGTACAGTGGTATCATTAAAACGTGTAATGAATTGATCGGACACGTTGTTGGCCATTGTCATGCTATAACCAGGCTTTTTAATTGCATTACCAAGCTGAATTTGTCCGCTGTTTGCAATAATGTTTGTGTCTGTAGACCCAACTTGTGTTCGAGGATTAGTTTCATCGTACGAATCTTCTCGTTCGAACATATCTCCTACTGATACATTATCATCAGCACTAAATCTTATAATACTTGTTGACGGGTTAGATGCTCCATTAAAATGGTTGCCAACATCATAAAAAATATTATATCCTGAAGCGTTTCTGCTAACATTTTGATAATAGATACCTTGCTCGTAAATAGTATCAAAAATAGTGTGTGTAACAGCAAAACCAGTAGCGCCATCGTTTAGCATACTACTAGAACCAAGCCACACACCTTGATATAGTGTATCAAACTTTGAATTTGTTACTGACGTTCCTTTAACATCTTCGTCAGTTGCAATACCATAAGTTGTTTTTGTAAACACACAGTTATCAAAATTTACTTGCTCACAAGTCACAGCAGAAGAACTGTTGTACCTAACACAAGCAATATCGCCACGTTGTAGTACATCGCTGAGTTCAGTAGTTGTTAATGGGCCTTGAAAAACCACATTATCAAAAGAACAGTTTATACTTTGATCAACTAAAAATACGTCAGTTTCTTGTTCGCACTGAAACGCTACATCTATAACGGTAATATCACGGGGAGGAGTAGCACCATTGGCCCCGATGTTTGCACCAATTTGTTGCAAGCTATCGCCAAAACGAGCAACGTATGCATTTAGTGTACTAAAGTCACTGCTTACATCAAGTTTAATAATTGAGCTTTGTGATCCTTCACCATAAATTTTTGCATATGTTGGAATAATAATAGTTTCAGAAATTAAATACGTACCAGCTGGGAAGAATAAACTGCGTCGAACTTCGGTGTTTGCTTCTCTACAAAACAATTCATATAAAGCTCTATTAATTGCAAGTGTGTCGTCAGTTACACCGTCGCCTACTGCACCAAAGTCTTTAACACTTGCCATGTCATCGAGTTTACTTTGTAAAGTTCTCGTTACGGGCTGATTTGAAGTAGGTCCTGTTTGCACTGTATATCCAGCATCAGCACCTTTATATGTATACGTACTTGCTAGATTTAAAATATCAGAAAATTCTGTTAGTACTTCTGTGTTACCAATTACAGGAGCACCTTCTGATAAGGTACCGTTACCAATATAAAGTTTTCTGGTGTTAGTTGCCCAACCAAATTCCGCACCGGCTAACTGCGGAAGGTTTTCCGATAAGCCCTTGCGGTGTGTAATTCGTGAAATTTGTACAATAGCCATTTGTTGTTTTCCAATATCTTATTAACTATATTTATCCGCTAACTTAATACTCGCCTTGCATTGACAAAGTCACTCGAAGTAAATTGGGCAACACTGGTGGCGTACCTTCATGCACAATACTGCCATTATATTCAAGCAGCTTTCCTGGTTCTGGAAACTCCCTGTGTTCTACGCCATTATTGTTATAAAATATAGTTTCACCGCCCCAACTTTTATCCCACTCTTGGTTCAAGTAAACAAGATATGTTGTTCTTTTATTTACTTCTTTTGAAAAGTCACTGTGAGGATGACCATTTTGTCCTATAGTTTGTCCGTTAATAATAAATCTCCAAGTAACAAAATTATCACCTGCTAGATTACAAATTTTATCGTAAACGTGTCGCCACACAGGAGATGCTGTCTCCCACTGTTGATTGTTGTTTGCTGTAAATCTTTTGTTGTTGTCAAACAGCATGTAACACCACCACCACTGTCCGCCTGACATTTGCTGGTACTGCCACTGTGGTTTATTTTTAAATTCATTCCAAATTTGTTCAAGATCGCTTGAGTCAAAGAAATTGTGTATAGTATTCTTCAACACGTTTCCACCATTCCTTCCTCCAGAATTCAAATTCATCACCTTCAATTATAAACTCTTGATATTGAGGATCGTCTATGATTTGATGATTTTCATCTAGGTTAGGTTTTACGCACATTAGTACAACACCTTTGCGTATATTAGTACCATATACTTCATTGTGTGCTTCGCTGTACGCTGCAAGTTGCATAAAATATTCGTCAATCCACTCACGCTTTTTAGGTTTGTTTGATTGTTTAAAATCCATAATTGCCGGATCACCTTTGTGTAGTCCTACGCAATCTGTTGTTCCAGCATAAACACCTGGAAAATACAGCGGAACTTCAGTACCCCAGTATTCGTTTGCATTTACTAAACCTTCTGTAATAACTTTTTGTGCCATGTCATGGCTTGGCCAACTAAAAGGGTTAGATCCTTTTTCTTTTAGCTCGCCAGTTAATACATAATGTTCCAAGTAGGTATGCATACGTGTGCCGCGGTTAGCAGCTTCAGTTGTAATTTGCTGAGCCTTTTGGACACCAACTCGCTTCTTCCAGTTTGCCAGTGCTTGTTTCTTTTCTTCAGATTTTGTTTTATCCAGTATAGTTGTTACACTTGGAAGTTTTTCACCAGTTGGTGTTGCATATAAACGTCTACCGTTTACTGTTTCACGTGATAATGGTTTGTATTCATATTTTGGATTGTACATTATAATGGAAGACCTGTTTGGTATAGATTTTTTTGTTGTAATGGTAATAAATGTAAATTAGGATGTCTTTCTAGCATTAATCTGTGACTGCTAGATAGAATTCTATAAAGTTTTCTATTACCAAATTTCATATTGCCTTTTGTTTTTTGATCTTGTTTTGCAGTATCATACAAGAACAATTCAAACTGATCGTGAACCACACGGTCTGTTTGCAAAAACGAGATTAATTCATTAATATAATATTTTAACACACTATTATTGTTGTTGTCAAATACTTTGTGACTAATTGCACGTTCTAAAATTCCCAACAGATACAGGCGATATTGGGGAGGTAAACTTTCAACAGTCATGTGCTGGGGTCTATACATTGCCACGTTTACAATTTGTAGTGCTTTATTTTTTGTAAACCAGTTACTCCACCAATTTAATATCTCATTGATATAAAAAATGTTGTGCAAACTCCAAACAGGTTGAACTATCATTGTTACGTTTGGAATATTAACTAACTTTGCAATGTTTTCTTCTACATCTGCAAATTTTGCAGGCCAACGAATATACTCATAATTTTCGCCTACACTGTCAATACTTGCGGCTACTGTAACATTTTCAAAATGTGCTAACGCATCAATAATATCTGAATTTAATTTAGTCAAGTTGGTGGTAATACTTAAAGAGGCCTGAATATTGTTTTCAACAATCCAGTTAATAAGTTTAATTGCACCTGGTTGAATCAAAGACTCACCACCCAGCAGTGTTACAGTAATATGTTTTTTCTTGTCGGCTGAAGCTAAAATATGTTTTGTTATTAAATGCCAGTGGTTATTGTTTAAACTAATATCTTTATTAAGTTGTACTGGAACAGTCAAAGTATGTGTAGTTGCATACTTGCTACTAAATGTTGGCGAGCAAGTTTTACAAGCTAGATTACACAAATTAGAAAATTTTATTTTATAATGATGACTATTAACTTCGCCGGTTTCTAAAAATGTATTAACTACATCTTCGGCTGTATTCATTAAACTAAGAGTTCTTTCAGAAGTGCCAGTAGTTGCTTCAGAGTCAACACACTGCTGACATTCGGCACCTAGTTGACCTTGTGTTACGTTACTGGCTATTTGTTCAATTGAGCTATTGCCTACTACGCTACAACAACAGGTGTGTTTGAACAGTGCTTTTTGTAATTGAGGATTTCGTTGTCCATCAAATTCAACTTGCATTTGATGTGTTTGAAAAGGGTGTAAGCAAATATGAGGATTATCTTTGATCCACTTGATTTTATCCTCATATGAAAAATTGTTCCATGTGCCAGTACTAGTTATTTTCAAGTGACTCACATTCTTTAACGTTTCCTTTTTCTCCACAGTGTGGACAAAAAAGTGTTAACCTTTCAATTAGTAGTTGATTTTCCATAGTTGCATAAGTGAACCAACCTTTGCACTTAGTACATGTTAAGTGCCAAATTATTTCTTTGACGGCTTCAAACATTTATTTCTTTCTTGTTTACACTTGCCACAACAAGTACCAATTAGATGATAGCGTTTTTTATCGCCTTGTTTTACACTATTACAAATACACAGGTACATTACCGTCGATCCTGATAATCCTTAACAGCCGCTTTAATTGCATCTTCGGCAAGAACACTGCAATGTATTTTTACTGGAGGCAACGCAAGTTCTTCCGCAAGGTCTGTATTTTTAATCTGTTGCGCTTCTTCTAAACTTAAACCCTTAACCCATTCAGTTACAAGACTAGAACTTGCAATAGCACTACCGCAGCCATAAGTTTTAAATTTAGCATCTGTAATAACATTATCTTCTATTTTGATTTGTAGTCGCATTACATCGCCACATGCTGGTGCTCCCACCATACCAGTGCCAATGTTATCTGCAGGATCCCATTTGCCTACATTTCTTGGATTTTCATAATGATCTATAACTTTGTCTGAGTAAGACATACATACTCCTTGTTAACTAGAAGCCTTGTTCAATACCGCTATCCTGCCCTGGCCATTGACCATCTGTTCTAGATTTTTTAGGGTCACAGTGTTCACACGAACACTGTTGACATACATCATTTCTACATTTATCGCATTCCTTGCCACAATGATGTTTACATTTGCAATTTCTACATTCTAAATCCAACATATTAAAATCCTTTTACATATGTTGTGTATTTACTCATCGTGTTGAATTAACTCTCCATCATCAACAAGCCAAAGGTAATAAGCACTTGACTTACCAACTGTATCGTACCCATCGCAACCTTCAATGTCATTTTCTTTGTATTCTAACCCACCACATACGGGCCAACCTTCGATATCACTATAATAAAATTTAAGTTGCTTAGGATCAAATGGTGCTGTTAGTTCTAACTCTCCTTGAAAAAATGTACCTTTTTCAAACTGCTGTCCGTAAAAAACACATTCACCATCTTCTTGCATACTAGCGTATACTTCCTGGTTTTCAATTACTTCAAAGCCTTCTTCATCAAGCTCGCCTGCATCCAAGTTATGACTCCAAATTTCATTGTTGTTTTCATCATACACTTCAATTGTACAACTACTGCTCATTTCAACTCCTGACTCGTGACACATATTGTCACAGTCGTGCCATTGCCCAGGATAAAATGGTTGTAGTTCTTGCGGAACTCCGGTTTCATTATCCCAATCAAATGCATATTCTTCTAAATCAATTTTTTGATCTTTAAAATAATCATATGCTCTGCGTCGGACTTTTCCCATTACTACTTCACCACCGTACCCATACATTGCTACAGTATAAGTCCGTGGAGTAAACTTCAGAGTGTTGATTAACTCTTGCTTTTCTTCTTGCGTTGCCATAAAAATCCTTAATCGTTAAATGTTTGTGTAAAGATGCGTCCGCGATATTTAAATGTGATTACTTCCCCAGCTTGTATTCTAGTAGGCTCTTGAGTACAAACTGTTTGCTTTTCAACTTCTTGACGTGTAATACTATTGCCACCTTGTCTGTTAGCAACATCTGCACCAACAATAGCACCCAAAACAGTCATGGCATCTTTGCCTTTGCCGCCGCCAAATTGGTTACCAATTGCTCCACCAATTATAGCACCTACTACAGTATTACCTGTATTTTGTTGAACATATCGTCTGTCAACAGTTACATACTCGTCGTGGCATACTCTGTTATATTGAGTACGATAAATTGGTTGGATGTCAATTACTTCAGCTTCGCCGTAATTACCTGCATAAGCAGCGCCGGTCCATAAGCCTACAACAAAAAAGGTAATCATAACCAATAATTTTTTCATGATTTAAGTCCTCTGTTTTATTATAAAGTATACAACAGATGATGCTAGTTGTCAAGTATTTATTTGAAATTCTTTGCTAAAAGGTGCAATTTTTTTTGAAAAAAACTTGGTTGGGCAAAATTTGCACTGAGGTATTGAATTGTCCAAATTTTGAAAAAATTCTTGTGAATATTCATCCCAATTTTCTGGTGACAATGCAATATAACTGTTTAACAAATTTTTATCTTCATCTGTTAAATCAACTGTAAACTGTTGGGCAAACTCGGGCATTAGTGCAACTGGTCCACATTTATACATTTTTCCTCTGATAAAATGATAGTTTTTGTGCCGTGCAAATCCACATACGCTGTGTGCTTCTTCGGGGTCACTGTTATAAAATCTAAATTGTGAAGGAGCATACTCAATTAAATTTGCGTTTATAAAATCATTTTGACAATACATTGATACTTGTTTATTGTTTTTGTCAATGTATCTATATGCAAATTGCGCTGGAAGATCTTCTTCTTCTTTAAGATCTTTCTTGTATACAGGACCTTCAAGAAAATCATATAACTGCTTTTCAAATCCTTCTATGTGATCAGCATTGTGCAGACTTACACCTAACCAAATTTTATCTCCTAGTATATCATATAAACCTTTTACAGCATTTAAACGTGTACCATTTGACAAAATTTGTACTGGGCAGTTGGGCCACAACTCTGAAATACCAGTTGCCCATTCTTTTATTGAAGGATTTAGTAGAGGTTCACCGCCAAGGATGGTTACTTGTTTAATATCAACTTTTGTTGCCCAGAAAGCATAATCATCTTTGTAATCTTTCCAGTGTTGTGTGCCGGTAAATTTGTAATTATTGTATCTATTACAATTTTCGCAAGTTAAATTGCAGACATTAGTAACGTAAAATTCAATCTTGTCGATTATTCGACGATCTGTCATACTGTTTATTTTTTCATTGCACGTTTAGCGGCTTTTTTAACAATTTGCTCGGCTTTGTCAACTGGCATTTCTTCTGGATCTGAACGGCCTGCACCTTTGAAAACAATCTTGTCTCCTTCAACATTGAACATTTCGCCAAGTTCTCTTTGGCTCATGTCTATTAGAGATCGTTTGCTAACCGAAGCACCTTGTTGGTTGGCTAAGTGGATAAAAGTTTCAAGATCAATTTGATTTTTTGCGTTGGTGTCTTGAATTCGGCCTCTAAAGAATTCAGCTAAAGCCGCTACTTTAGTCGCATTATTGTTGGACCCTGTAAATTCAACCACACGCATTTTGATTTATCTACGTTCACGGCCAAGTGCCTTGGCTTCTAACTCATCGTCGTCAACTTCAACATCGTCAACTTCAATGTCATCAACTGCTTCAACATCATCAGCAGGTTCAGGTAGTTCATCACCGCCAACTGCTAGGTCAGCTGCTTCTTCACCTGGCACTGGAACTTCTTGACCAGTAACTACACCAAGTGCAGCTTCCAGTTGTTGCTTTGTTGTTTGAAGATTGTCAACAAGGCCAGCCATTGCATCAGTTGCATCGCTGCTAAATTGTGTTGCTTGATCTCCGCCAACTTGGTTACGGATTTGATCAACTAGTGCTGGAACTGTTTTATACTGCATTTCAGTAACGTCTTCAATCATGTCCTGAACACTGTCAACTAAATCTTGTGCAGCCAAAACTACTTGTGCTTGCTGAACTTCACTTTCGTATACGGGATTCTTTTTCTTTTTCTTTTCTTCTTTTTTAAGAGTTGCTACAGCATTAACAATCTCTTGTTCGTCAGCGTTTAGTCCTTGGCCTTTGCTAGCTTTATCTAAGGCCATCTTTGTTTTTTGATCATTCATATCAACAGCAACAACACCTTGACTTGGTGGAGTCATTTCACTTAGTTTACTAGCCAATGCTTGTTCAAGCATCATTAACTTTAGGTATGATGGACTAGTTTCACTGTTGTGAATTTCATAACTGTTGCGTTGTTCGCCGATCATTTTACGAACACGGTCAAGCATAGAATTTGCTTGAGTATAAGTAACTTTATCAAAGTTAACTTTATTTCCAAAATGGCTTTCGAGCACCCTTTTATATTGGGCACTACTGGTTTTTGTTGCTAGTTCAGTAAGTTTCATTTTTATTGAATCCCTTTTGTTGCCAGTATTTAGCCCTATCTATAAGTTTATCTAATTCAAAACTGACACTTCTAAGTCTATCTGCATCTCTATCAAGTTTTACAATTGCAGTCTCGTTGGTTACGTTGTTTGCTCGTGAATTTACAAGTTTTCTCATAAATGAAACATGTGCTGAAATACGCTCTTTGTTACTGTCGAGGTTTGCAATTTGAGATGCAACTTCATATTCTTTGTATTTTTGTGCAACACACCAACTCATAGCTGATTTGGTGCTATAGAATTTACGCACAAAATGATCCTCATCGTATACAAAAAACCCGTCTGGGTGTTTTTCAATTTTAAATCGATTGAAGACTACCCATCCGTTGTCATTGCGCATTATTAGATTAGCCTGTATTAATGGCAATTCTTTTTTTGCAAAATTGTATACTTTTTGATCTAATCTTTTTTTCATTAATTTATCACGTATGTAGCAAGTAGATAACCAACAGCGCCTAACAGTACAACTATTGCGCCGCTAGCATATTTCATAACTTGATCATTTCTGCGTTGCACAATCATTTGCATTTTGTTATCCATTTCGTCCATGGCTTCAAGCACTGCTTCTAATTTCCTAGACAAATCTTCAAGACGATTGTCTAAGTTACGATATCTTTCGGCGCAGAGTTCAACGTGCGCTTCAAGACTTTTCTTTTCAATGTCGGTTGTGGGCTCAGCATTTTTCATATAAGTATTTACCTAAATAAGCTCAAACCATATACTTGTTTGATCCCCGCTAACTTCAAGTAATCCTGATAATTTTTCAACTTCGCCGAGCCCAACAATCATTGGAATTTGATGCATATCATCTTTTAATAAACCAACCTCGTCAGCACCCTTTTTGTAAATATTTTCAAACTCTACAGAATATGTAAATTCCCAACAGTTATTTTCTACATTAAATGTGGTGTTGGATAAGTCCAAAGGCTGTGACCTCAAACTGATAACCTGTAATAGTGTTTCATAATTACGTTGTTTGTTTCTTGACTGTTCCCAAGTTTCAAGATCAACAATTTCAGCACCGGTAGCATCAACTGTTGGCAATCCAGCCGCTCTATAGCGACCTACTGTTTTAGTTGCTGTACAATCATACTTTGTGCTTACTTTAATTTGTTGATTCATGTTATTTGTTTAAATGATAAACTAGCTTTGCTTTTGATAGTAAATCATCTAGTACTTTATTGTGTTTTGCAGCTCGACGTATTTTCCTCCACAACTCATCTTCTGAAGGTTCTGGTTTTCTTACAAGTGTTCTTTTACTTACATCTTCGCCCACAGCCCGTCGATATATTGTTTCTCCACCATCTGGTGATTCAAAAATGTAACTCATATTAACCTCGAATAATTTGACTGTTAAATGCCATCAATACCCTATCTGCTTTTCCTTTATAGGGCATTGCAGAATGATTAATCCAGCTTGGAAAAATAACCAATGTTCCAGCAACATTTGGAATATCAATACTACCTGATTTTGATATAAAGTCTGTGCCTGGATCAGTGTACATTGTACGGTTAGGGTTATAAAAACGGTTAATACCATTTTTATTTTCTACATTTGAATTACCAGGTTCAATATAGTATATGCCTGACCATGAACTCATAGGGTGCGAATGCACATCATGATACCCACTGTTTTTAGTAATGTGTACCCAGGATTCATGCACTTTAACTCCTAAACGGTCTCCGGGCTGCCAGTAGCCTTTGTTAGCGTCTGCGGCGCTTTGCCAAACACGATCTCGTATCCATTCGGCTAATTTACGCACACTGTCATTGTCATACTGTAAAAAATCAAAATCGCTTTCGTATAAATTTACTTTTATGCTTGGTGTAATATTGCTTATATTTTTTGCTTCTTGTAGTTCTTTAGCAACACGAATTAGTTCATCCTTGTGTTCGCTTGCACTTTCCCAGCTATAATAATAAAAAGGGGTTGACCAATGTTGAATTACTTCCATTATTCCTCCAGCTTTAACTTATGTGCTATTGTAACACGCAATTCTTTGCAATGTCGAGTGGGTTCAAGGCCTGCATGCCAGATTTCACTATCAAAAATTAGTCCCCCGTTTGGAGTAGGGTATTGCGTGTATATTGTATCATTGTCAGGATTATGAAACACTGTGTTTCCTCCCCAAGTTGGATTCCAAAAAGGTCCAACGTAATACAAAAATGTAAAGTAATTTCCATCACCACCAATTGTGTCTTGGTGTAAATTTCCGCTTAGGCCATATGTTTGGCCGTTTGCATAAACACGATCTAAACTAAAATTTCTATTTGTAACTTGCTTAATTTTTTCAAGCATAGTTTCAGTAAAAAAAGTGTCATGGGATAGATCCATGAACCAAAATTTCAACTCGTCAGCTTCGGCGTTGTTGCTAGAGCCTGAAAATTTCCAGTTACTTCCGTTGTGTGTTGTGTCGACTACATATTTCCATTGTTCAATGTCTAATAGATCAGGATAAAATTGAATTTGCATTTTTCTCGCTCATATACTATATTAGCATATTTACAACAAAAGAAAAGCCCCGGAA
>Ga0070750_10001093_pt1 | contig 15210 bp, 8 predicted proteins | sample VirMetDEL_Nov_24_FD_77013 | JGI IMG/M metagenome (GOLD analysis project Ga0070750, IMG submission 77013) | Aqueous microbial communities from the Delaware River and Bay under freshwater to marine salinity gradient to study organic matter... | ecosystem: Environmental > Aquatic > Marine > Coastal...
AGGCTTAGGCGGGGAGCAAGTAAGAATTTTAGATTTTATTCCTGCTAGTTGGCAGGAGTTTGTACTAACGCGCGAGGAGATGGAAGCCGATGGATGGTTTCCAGATCCAGAATTAGAACCATAAGGGAGCTTAACAAATGGCAGTTTCACAAAAAATTATTTCGGGAAATGATCAACCTAATGGTGGTCGAGCTGTTTCGGGTATTAATGGGGCGAGAGCGCTAGACTCTTCTAGTGTTTTAGACACCAATCATACTCAAGATCCGGCACCTCAACCTCCTGCTAAAATAGATCAGCCTATTGCCGATATTAACACAAGTTTAGATTCACGATACGATGAAACAACTTACTATGGATAATTAAATGGGAATTAATATACCGAGTAGCGTTTTTGACGTATACAACGAAGCGATCCTTCTTTTTACAAGATCGGCCACTTTGGTTTATCCTGAGAAAAAGGAGGATTGTCCCAATTGTATTATGAGTACGATGGGTACGAGCAATCGTTCTATTAGTATTTATCAACCCGGAGGTCCGTATCCTTTCGAAAGGGGAATGCCCTGCCCTTATTGTGGTGGTAAGGGTTATAAAGCTATCGAAAATACAGATACTATCACTCTAAGAATTTATTGGGATAGAAAAAACTGGGTTAAAACTGGTGCAGAGATTAACATTCCAGATATGGCTATACAGACTATATCATACATGACAGATTTAGAAAAGATAAACAAAGCTAAATACTTGATTCCATCTTATGACGGAATTGAAAAGTATGATACCAGCGCAAGGTATGAAAAGGCTGGAGTATCTTTTCCTCAAGGTTTCAAGCAAAATACTACCAAGTATGTTGTGAGTTTTTGGACGAGGGTGGGCGGTGGCTAAAATAACTTTAATAGAATCTGACTCAGAAATTCAAAAAAAAATCAATCAGGTACTTGCTAAAGAAGTTAATAAGTCTTTAGCGTTTACTTCTAGAGTTCTCAAAAGTAGAATAGAGCCCATCATTAGGTCTGCACTAATGTCTAGTCCTGAAATAACTTCTCTTAGAGGAGGTGTGTTAAAAGCTGAGTTTGGGCTAACTGAAGATCCCAGCGGCCCGATCATAGAGTCTATTTTATCAAGTTTGAGTGTAGACTTTACAAAAGTAGACAAAAATTTAAATGGTGGAATTACTTTAGTAATGCAGCCTTCTAATTTTTCTAACCTTTTAGGACTTTCAGTGGCTGAACAGGTTATCGAAGATGGAGGTAGATTGCCTTGGCTTCAGTGGCTTTTAACGTTGGGTGATGCTGTTATAATTACTGACTTTGGGGTAGAATTTGGCTCTCTTCCCGGTAGTCGTACAGGCTTGGCAGTCATGAGAAAAGCCAAAGCTCCATACAAAGTTAATAGTGCATTTTCTGGGACTGAGGAAAATAACTTTATTACAAGAGCAATTGAAAGGGTTAGATCCCAGATAATAAGTGTTGTAGAAGGAGTTATGAAAAATGGTAGGTGATGGAAAAACAAAACTAAAACGTCTATCAGGCAAAGCTACAGATGCCACCACGTCTGAAATTCTATTAGATAATTTTATTAATTTTTATGACTGGGGTCTTTTAGACGCTGGAGGATTTTACAACATTAAGATGCCACAAACAGGCATTTATGGTGGAGATCGCCACCGACTTAGATTGGTAGATTCTCCCAATTACACAGCCGGTCAGGTCTGGGAAGGCTATAGACAAAACTGGGTTTGGGAAGGTAGTGGCAATATTGATGGCACAGTCGAACAACCAATTGATATTTCCGGCGTATATGTCGATAGCACATTTTATCCCACAGGAAACTTGACCAAACCGTTTTACGTGGATTACAAGCTGGGCAGAGTGGTATTTGATTCTGCTCAAGCTGCCACCAGTAATGTGCAAGTTGAATATAGTCATAAAAGAGTGCAGGTTGTTCCGGCAGAAGGCATATCTTGGATACGTCAACTTCAACAAAATTCGTTTAGAAACGAAGCTGATTTTCAAATACAAGGCTCTGGCGGCTGGGCGCAGTTGGGGCAAACCAGAGTGCAATTACCGGCCATTGCTGTAGAGGTTGTGCCTGCGGTAAATACCAAGCCATATCAACTTGGGGGTGGTCAATGGGTCCATAGTGATATCGTTTTCTATATTATTACAGAAAATCACTGGGAATGTGTTAATTTAATTGATACCATAGTAAACCAAAATGATCGTACTATAGAGCTTTTTGACCCCACAGAAGTGGCAATATCTGGGGCCAATCCATTTACATTTGACAATGGAAGACAGAGAGAATTACGGGAATATGCCAATCCTAGTGGACTATATCCTAATTTAGTAGATAACTATTTTTGGAGCAAATGTTGGATTTTTAATACTCGTGGTAATGATATTACTCAACTTTCTACAGATTTATACATGGGGGTTACTCGTTGTACTACTGAAGTTAAGCCAACATAGAGCGTTTTTGTGTATATAATATTGTCTTTTACCAGAGGACAAGACCATTATAAGGAGAAAACTTAAATGGCATATAATAATAACAGAATTTTCTACGCTTGTCAAGCCGTGGCGATTGTGCCAGAAACCGGTAATAGCCTTCAGACAGATGGCATTGGTGTTCGGGGTTTGCAAAGTGTTGGAATGAGTTCTACCTTTAATCTTGAGCAAGTTTTCGAGATGGGGCAGATCGAAATTTATGAAAATATCGAAGAGGTTGCCGATATCGAGGTTACGCTAACCAAGGCTATCGACGGTCGTGCTTTGATCTACCAGCTTACTTCAGCTGGTAACTGTCAAACCAGTTTGGCGGCTGCCGCTAAAAACCGGTGCGACGTTTACTTGGCTATCTTTACTGACGCAGCCGACTCTGTATCTGGTGGTACAAAGTTGAATCTGTGCTGGAACTCAGGTATGTATACTTCTGCTGTAGCTTACAATTACAGTATTGATGGAAGTGCTACCGAAGAAGTTACTCTCGTTGGTAATGATAGATTCTGGGATGGTGTCGATGGCGGTGCTGGTACTAGTACCTTTTACGATAATCCGTTTAGACCGTTTAACGATGCAGATACCCCGTTGTCTGGCGTTCAACGTCGTACCGACCTTGACCTTACGAACTCTATCTTCCCGTCAGAAGTAAAATCTCAGCAGTTGAAAACCAATTCGTCTAGCAACAATGGGTTACACTTACAGAGTATCAGTGTTAGTACTGACTTTGCCCAAGATAATATTCTAGAGCTGGGTCGTTTTGGTCCTTACGCGCGATATGCTACCTTCCCAATCGAAGTTACTTCCGAGTTTGAGGTTATCGCAACTTCTGGTGACTTGGTTAGTGTTTCTGGGACAGCTAGAAATCTTGGAGCTGGTCAGCAAATTAAGATTGTTGATAACGCTGGTACTGTAATCGACTTGGGTAACAACAATAAGCTATCTTCGGTTTCTTATTCTGGTGGCGATACTGGTGGTGGAAATGCCACAATTACCTACTCTTACAACACGTACAATTCGTTACTTGTTAATGGTGGTAATGCAGCTACACAGAATAACACTACTGCCGCCGGTAATACTGCGTTTGAAAGAACTACGCCGTAGTATAAATAACTAATCTAATAAATCAGGATTTGTGGATGGATGATATTTATTATGAGAAGGTTTTAAACAGAATTATTCAAGGTCGCCTACGCCTACGGTTGGGCGATCTTGTTTTATTTATTGAGGAACCCTGCAAGGATATAATCGAAAGGTCTTTTGATATTTATGAAGACGCTCGCAAGACTGCCTTTTATTCTGGGGTTTATATCAAACAAGAAGTGCTGGAAATTTTACTTGAACATGACATGTGGACACCTTTGGACGACAAAGAAGCTGATAGATTAGAAAAAGAAATAGAAAACTTAAAAGTTGAAGCCTTTCAGTCTTTTGTACAAAAAAGCAAATTGGCGGCTATCAAGAGATCAATAAGAAACAAAGAGCGACAAATTACCAAATTAAAATTTAAAAAACATCAGTTTGATCATGTGACATGCTCAGGGTTAGCTAACTTTGCTAGAAAGTGTTGGATTATACAAAACACTACAAAAACAGAGCTTGGCGAATCCTACGATTTTAAAGAAATATCCATTTCTTCTTTGCTTGAAATTGTGGCTGATCAAGAAATACAGGTAGAGACTTTTAGAAAGATAGCAAGAACTCAGCCATTTAGAGGTATGTGGAACTTGTCTAAAAAGACTGGAGATCTTTTTGGTGGTTCTGCTATAGATGTAGATAAAAATAAATTAGCGTTAATTTCATATGCTCAAATGTATGATAGTGTATATGAAAATCCAGAGAGTCCTAAAGAAGAAGTAATAGAAGATGATGATTGTTTGGATGGTTGGTTTATACAACAAAGAAGAAAACACGAAAAAGACAAAAAACAATCGCAAATAGAATCTATGATATCAAATGAAAAAGTAGCTAATTCCGACGAAATTTTCTTGATGGCCAGCAACAAGGAAGATATTGAAAATATATATTCTTTGAACGATATGCAGTCGCGCAGTAAAGTTAGGAATAGACAAAGCCAAATAGAGAGTGAAGGCAAGCAAATAAGTTTTACTGAGTTTCATGACGTTAAGCAAGATTTGTATATACAAGCAAGGAATGAAGGAGCGGAAGCAATGAAAAATAGAGCTAAAGGAAGATAAGATGAAAGATAAAGAATATAAAAATTTTCTTAAAGAATCTTTAAATTTACAACAAATCAGAGATGAACGATCTAAAGAGATCTCACAGCAAGCCCTTTATAAGTTTGCTGAAAAATGTATTCGTACTACAATGATAGGATCTTTAGACGCTATAGAAAAAAGCTTTGGATTTTTGTGGAATTTTGATTCACAAGAAGAAACAACAGACGAACAAAAAATACTAAAAAACATTTATGAAGAAGCAAGAGCTTCCATATTAGACAAAGGAAATAATCAAATTAGATTTCTTAAAAACGAATTTACTGATTATGAGATTACTAGGAAAAAGTATCACTTAAATCTGCCCGTTGCAGAACCTAAGAATTTTAACGAAGGAGAAAAAAACGATGGATAATTATACCATGATTGACAGTTTGGACAGCGATGGAAACGTCGTAAAAGTAGCACTAAAAAATCCCGGAGCTGAAGAATATAATCAGTCTCAAATGGAGTACAACAAAGCTTTTCGTCGAGCTTTGGATTCTGGAGCGTTGCTCAGACAAAAATTAGAAGATTATATGGTCGAGCAAAACATCTGGAACGAAGTTAAACAAAAAAGAAGTGAAGAACTTCTTGAAGAAATTAACGCTAAAGAAAAGGCACTCAAGGGCGGCGATATTAAATTGTCTGAAGCCAAAGAGATTGCTTTGAGTATGCGTGTTCTTCGTGCAGAATTTAGAGAACTTTTGTCAGAAAGAAATCAACTAGATCAAAATTCTGTTGAAGGTCAGGCCGACAATGCAAGATTCTCTGAGCTGGTTAGGTTGTGTATGCACAATCCCAATACTAAAAAGCCATACTTTCCAACTCAGAAAGACTATGATAGCGCGGCTGCCCAACCTTGGGTTGCCGAAGCAGCTAGTAAGCTGGCTAACATTATTTATGGCCTAGATCCTAATTATGACAATAAACTAGTAGAAAACAAGTTTCTTAAAGAATTCAATTTTGTTAATGATGATTTAAGACTTGTTAATAATGACGGTCACTTGATTGATTTTGAAGGCAGATTGATTGATGATGATGGTCGTTATGTTGCATATCGTAGCAAGAAAGCTGAACTTGAACAAGATGTAGACAAAAGATATTTTGTTAATATTGATGGTCAAGAGGTGGTAGCTCGCGTAGATGACGATGGTGACGAAGAATGGGTAACCAAGGATATGTTAGAAAGAAAGCCGTTTTTGGATGATGATGGCAATCCTATTTTATCACCTAGTTGTAAAAAGTCAGAAGATGTAGAAATTGTGTCAAGTGATGATTCTGAGGTCAAAAAGCCAGCTAGAAAAAAGCGAACTACAAAAGCTGAAAAGGATGTCGAAACCTCGTAATTTGTGTACTAATACTTTAGGGGCGGGACTAAAACAGTCCCGCATATTTTAATAAAGAAGGTAGAGAGCGAAAAGATGGCCGAGCGATTTAATTTAACAGCACAGCTTCAGTTACAGGGTCCAACAAATACCAGACAAGTTGCGAATCAAATTCGAAAGCAACTTGAGCCTATTGGAAATATAAATGTCCAAGTTCAGGCAGACACCAGACCTTTGAAAAGCGCTAGTGATCAGCTAAATCAATTAAACAAAGCCGCCAAACAATCCAATAAATCTGTTAGCGAGCTTAATAGAACGATTGCTGAATCCGCTAGAAGATTTAGTGTTATTACTGTTGCAACTGGCACACTTTTAGGTTTTGTCAATTCTTTAAAGAATTCAACCAAGGCGGCTATTGAGTTTGAAAGAGAAGTTGTTAAAATTTCTCAAGTTACCGGTAAAAGCGCTGGCAATTTAAAATCACTAACCGACGAAGTTTCCAGACTTGCTACCACTCTGGGGACTTCCTCTGCCGAACTGCTTAATGTCTCTCGTACTTTATTGCAGACTGGTTTAAGTGCAGAAAAGACACGTAAAGCTCTAGAGGTTCTCGCGCAAACTAGTTTGGGTGCTACATTTGATAGTATTCAAGACACGACAGAAGGCGCTATCGCTTTGCTTCGTCAGTTTGGAGCGCAGTCTAGAAAAACAGGCACAGAGATTGCTTTTCTGCGTCAAAGTTTAGATTCAATCAACTCTGTGTCTAAGAGTTTTGCTGTTGAGTCTGGTGACCTTGTTACTGCAATTCGTCGTGTTGGTGGTGTATTTGCTGCTGCTGGAGGAAATGTTAATGAGTTGATTGCGTTATTCACTAGTGTTCGAGCGACAACTCGTGAAAGCGCTGAAACTATCGCGACTGGTTTGCGAACGATTTTTACTAGAATCCAACGAGGAGAAACGGTAAATCAACTTAAAGAGTTGGGCATTCAACTTCAGGATTCTAAAGGTAATTTTGTTGGAGCTTTCGAAGCATTCAAAAGATTGTCTCAGGGGCTTTCTGGACTAGACCCTAAGAGTTTTAGATTTTCAGAAATTGTAGAACAGCTTGGTGGATTTCGTCAGGTTGGTAAGGTTATTCCGCTTATTCAACAGTTCACTACGGCACAACAAGCTTTGGCCGTTGCTCAGAAGGCTACAGGTTCTGTTGCCAGAGATGCACAGACAGCTCAAGGATCTTTGGCAGTTCAGATAGAAAAAACCAGAGAAAAGTTTGATGAGTTAATCAGAACTTTTACTAATAGCACTACATTTAGAAGTGTTATTACTTTTAGTTTGCAATTAGCTCAATCTTTTATTGCTGCGACTCGCGCGCTAGAGCCATTAGTGCCACTTCTTACAGCATTGTTTGCACTTAAAGTTGGTAAAGGTTTAGGCACTGGTTTAGGAGCATTGGCTAACTTTGGTCGTGGTGGTGGCGGCGCACCTGTTTCTAAATTTGCTCGTGGCGGTATGGTTCCGGGGACTGGCAACACAGATAGTGTTCCGGCCATGCTTACTCCGGGTGAGTTTGTGATTCGAAAAAGCAGTGTTAAGAAGTTGGGCGCATCTAATTTGGCTGCAATGAATCAAAACAGATATAATCAAGGCGGTTCAGTTGGTGATTATACTTCTGCTAGACCGTACATTAAACGTCCTAAAATATCTTTAAAAAAGGATAGCGGTGTACCTTTTGACACTGATTTTCACGCTTTTAATAGAAGAGATTCTATAGCATTTACTAGGGGGATAGATAAAACTATAGATGTAAACTTATTAAATAAAAATAGATCAGATGTGAAAGCTTATAAAAAAGCAAAAACACCAAAAGCTAGAGGTATCGCTTTTGAAACTGTTGCTGCAAATGAAATCTCTGGATTAAAGCTTTCTAAGGGTGGATCTAGACTTGATGCTTATACCGATAGGGATATTTTTGAAATTAAAAGCGAATTAGAAGCTTTAACCAATACTAAACTTGGGGAAAAACTAATTGGAGGAGCGCTAAATCCTCGTGGTATCGCTGATAAAAGGGTTTCTAAACGTTTAAAAAGACAAGCTCTTACCTCAAAAGGAGATTCAATCAATCTAGGTAAAGTCGGAGTTATACAAGATGTAACCAAGGGGTTGGGCGCTCAGGGCAAAAAGAACCAAACACGACGCAAGTTATTAAGTGGTAAAAAGCAAAATAATTTTTTTGGTGGGCCAGTTCAAAAATTCAATCTTGGTGGAATTGTAAATGCAAGCAGATTTGGCGCAGCTATTCTGGAGCCAGATCAAAATGTTAAAAACGAAACAAAAACTGTGGGCATCAAAGATGTGCAAGGAAAGATAAAGGGCTCAGGTTTTGCTAGAGATAGAGCCCTGAAGGGTCTCGGCAAAGTTTACAAAGGAAAGAAATATACACTAGTTAGGCAAGGTTTGAACGAGAAAACTTCGCAAGGGTTTAGCACCGCAATTGTAGACGGCGCGGCTCAAGGTATTGGCGATGCCGTTTCTGCTTTATCTAGCGATTTAGGATTGGGATCTGCTTCTTTCCAAGGCGATGCCAAGTCTCTGCTTGCGGGTATTTTGAGAAGAGATGCAATAGGTGAAATTTATGAAAATGCCTTAAATTTATTGCAAAACAAAGGATCTTTTAAACCTAGTGCCCCTAGCCAACCTTTTGATTTTCCGGCAGGACTGTCTGGAAAGCTGGCAGATAATTTTAGTAACTTACCTTCTTCTTGGATTGATGCGAGAAGTAGTTTCAGCTCTGCGACCTCTTCCGCGATGTTTGGCAAAGTTGCTTCTGAAATTGCTGATGAGTACAAGCGCAGTGGAGAACAAGCAAAAGCATCTGAAATTAAACGAGCCGCAACAGGCGGAAATATAGCTGGAAGTGATACTGTGCCCGCCTTACTCACACCCGGAGAGTTTGTATTTAGTAAAAAGTCTGCTGATAAAATTGGCCGTGGTAATCTAAACCGCATGAACAAGCAGGGTGTTCAAGGATTTGCTAAAGGTGGTACTGTTGGTTTCAGAAATGGTGGCAATGTTTCAGGACAGGTTCAAAATGTTTCTTTCGGCGCTTTGGGTTTAGTCGCACTTGCGCAACAGTTTGAAATTTTAGATGACGCCTTGGGCAGCACAATTGCGCAAGTTGCTGGATATACAGCTAGTATTGGTGGTATTTCGTCTACATTATCACAATTAAAGGGTGACTTTTTACAGTCAAGGAACGCTGCAAAAGAAGAAGCTAGTGCTTCCAAGGAAGTTGCTGCCGCTAAGAGGCAGGAAGCGGCGGCTTCGAGATTAAGTGTTCAAGGTGCAGCTGATTCTGCTGGAAATGGGGCAGGGGTATTTAGTAGAGTTAGAAACAGTAGAGTCGGAAGAACTGTGGGAGTTGCAGGTCGCGCCCTTGGACCAGCTGCATTTATCACTGGGGCCGTGGCTCAGGGTTTTCAGGCTAAGTTTTCACAAGACGTGCAAGCAGCTGCTGATGATATCAAAGCTTTTGGAGAAGCTGCCAAAGAAGGCGCTACTGTCAATCTTCAAGAAGTGCAAGCCGCTGTGAAAAAAGAATCTGAAGCGCGTCTTAATGTAGCTAGAACATCTGTTGTCTCAACGGTTGCTACTTATGCGGCTATAGGTTCTGCATTTGGCCCAGTTGGCACAGCAGCCGGTGTTCTTGTTGGCGTCTTTTCAGAAGCGGAAAATATTACTAAACTATTAAACGGAGCGCGAGAAAAAGAGCTTCAGCTACTTGCAAAAACAACTGTTGATTCATTAAAATTATCAGCTTCTTTTGCTAAAATAAATAAAAATCTTGAAAAAACAGAAGGTTTGTTTGGAGTTAGCGAAGATTTTAAAGGTGCTGCACGACTGGACGCTGCTTCGCAACTCGGAGACGAAGTTAGAAATTTTGCTAGTAGTGCTAATTTTAAACTTGTTGAAGAAGCTCTTGCTAAGACAAAGATGTCTTTTTCGGATTTAGCAAGCAAGGACGGCCCAGCTTTAGCGCAGGCGTTAAAAGGAACTGAGCTAGAAGCTGACAGATTATCTATAGCTTTAAAAAGCGCTCAAGAATCTAATAGCGCACTGGCCAATGCGCAAAAATTAGCAGGCGCAGAATTTCAGAGACAGCTTCAAAATTTAGATCCAAGCCTTTCTTTTGATGAAGCGTTGAAGAATGTTGGATTTTCAAACGCAATGAACGAATATATTGGGCTGATTAAATTGCAGCAACAAGTTGCTCTTAGTATGGCTAAATCAACGATGACAACTGAAGAATTTAATCAATTGAAAGCTGAGTTTGAAAAAGTTATTGCCGATGTCAGTGGCGGCGCTAGGGATGCGCAAAGTGCTCGTCAAAAAGCGTCTAAAATTGAGCAGCAAGAAGTAGCCTCGCGAGTAGCTCTTGTCGCACAATTGGAAAAAGAAACACAAATATTAGCACGTTTTAGATCTAACACACAAGAGCAGACAAGACGCCGTGAATCAACAGCAGCTTTAGCTGCCGCGCAAAGGGGTGAAAGGATTGATGCTGGGTTTGCTCTTATTGACATACCAGATGTAGAAGTCCCGTTAGATGATTTTATTGAAAATCTTAGTCGATTCAATCAAAATTTTTCATCATTGACTGCTGAATTGAACGCAGAGTTGCAAGATAACTTGCAAAAATTAATTGCAAACAGAGAATTTAACGATAGGATTATAGAAGGAGCAAGGGGTATCGCAGGTTTAGGTGAAAAACAAATCGAGGCCAAATTGGGTGGTCGTTCTCCTGCTGCCGCAACTGCTGAAGAGTTGTCAAAGTTATTAAACGTTAATCTTTCAGAAATTGAAGCAATTTATGGCAAAGAGTTCAAAATTTCATTTGGAAATTTTCTTACAAGTATATTTGCAGACGCTAAAATTGATTTGACAGAGATTGAAAAACTTGAGGCAGAATTAAAAAAATATAATAAGATTGAAGAAGTTAGACTCAATCAATTAAAAGAAGTTGTTGAGTCGGAAAAACAACTTTATGAAAAGGCAAAAATCCTAAGACAAAATGAGGAAGACGCGAGAGAACGAATTATACGTGGTATGCAATCATTTCAAGATGCAGCCGAGTCTACTGCTAGTGTTATAGAAAAAATTACTGGAAATATCAGAAGTGCTACTGAGAGAGAAACACGAGCTAGAGAGTTTCGGCAAAGAAAGTTAGATACTGGAATTGACCTGCGTGGTGGCGTAGAATTGCGAGCTGGAGATTTTAATAATCTATCTAGACAATTAGGTCCGGCTTTACAAAGAAGGCAAGAATTACGCAGTTTACTTCCCAATACCGAAGCAGGTGTGATTAGTGAGGAGAATCTGGAGAAGTTTTTATTAGAGCTGAATCAACTCGATACAACCGTTGACGACATTGAGGGTGAATTTAAAGCTTTAAGAGATACTGTTAAAAATGCTCAGGATGAAATTGTAGAATGGGCCAATACTCTCAAAAAATCGCGAGAACAACAGTTTGCTCTTCTTCAAGATTTTGTGATAGGCGGTCCCGATCAAAGAGCGTCTTTAGAACAAGCTGCAAGAGGTGTTTTTCTTGCAGTTCAAACTGGGACTTTGCAAAATCAAACACCTGATCAAAGATCTGCTACTTTCCAATTTCTTGATAGACTTTCCGATGTATTTATTGGTAATACAGGAATGACAGGACGGGAGATTCAAAGAGAGCTAGTTCGTCAAGATGCTATTAGATTAGGGTTTTCTTCAGAATTGGCAGAAAAACTCGCCAGTACTGAGGATATAGAACAACGGGCTCTGGACCAATTGAAGACCCAAACTGATTTGTTAAACAACATTAATGATAAACTTTTAATAATAAATGAATCAAACAATCCACCAAATAATCAATTGCAGGTTCCGCAATTTAATTCTCGTGGTGGAGTTATTTACAAAAACGAAGGCGGCACTATATTCCAACCAAAAGGAACTGATACAGTTCCCGCTATGCTAACTCCGGGCGAGTTTGTTATTAGAAAGTCGGCAGTAGATAAAATAGGAGTAGGAAATTTACAAGCTATAAATTCTGGAAATTATTTACAGCGTGGCGGTGTTGTTAGTAATTCAACTTTTCGCGCGTCTGTAAGAAGAGGAGCATCAGCCCTTCCCAAAAGCGATCTTGCGAAAATGCTACAGCTTGACAATTTTGACCCAAAGGAATCCATTGATGATATGTTGCTGAGAAGTAACATTTATGAAGGGTCAAAAGCTTGGGAAAACTATTTGGGTCAAGTCAGAGGGAACGTTGGTGGAGGAATCAAGTCTATTTCTTCCAATAGAATTAGATTTAATAGGCTGGCATTAGGAAAAAGCAAGCGTGGTAAGGAATTAAATCAAAACCTTCGCTCTCTTTTAGCTTATTCTGAATCTAGACAATTTGACGGCGAAAGCAACCTAGCAGCTCAGCTCGCCGAAGCTGGTTATGGCCTAAATCCGTTTCAGCAAAAAAGATTTTTAGAAAGGGAATTGCGAAAATTTTTAGACACCCCTAAAAGAAAACGTAGGGAAAGACGCGCTAGGCAAGCGGAAAGGGAAGCTGAAGAGAAAAAACGTACCACACCTCCTACTTTGGATGAAGCCGCCAATAATTACAAACGCACCGGTAAAACTGGCGCGTATCCTGAAATGTTTGATAGCATGGAAGCATTTCGTGATTTTCAAAATAGAGCAAAAGCCGAAGGTGAAAAAAGAAAACCAAGATACCGAGAGCCAGTTCAAGAGGCGGCTAAAAAAGATCAAAAAGTTCAAGAAAAGCAAAAATCTGCCGCAGATATTGATTTTGAAAAAGCACAAGCTCGAAGAGCCCAAGAGATTTCTGAACTTCAATTGGAAAACGTTAGACTCCAATATAAACAGGATTTGTATCAAGCGTGGAAGAATTCTGGATCTACAGCTACATTTGACGAATGGAAGGCTACCGGGGCTATGGGGCCGCCTAAAAAATCTAGTGCCACCGAGAGAATTAAGGATTTAGAAAATCAAGAAGCTAGATTGATGCGGCAGGCAAATCAAATAATCAATTATACTGAAGCTGGACGACGATCAGTAAGAACGCCGGGAGGAATGCAGTCTAGACCACTTGAGCAGGATGCTTACGAAGTAACAGAAAAAACAACAAGTATTTCTGGCGGATCTGGGACACTAGGAAGACCTTTTACAGATGTTACCACGTATGACGAATATGGACCATCCGTAAAAGATCAAAAAGCATCAGCATCAAATGAAGCGCAAAATTTGAAAAATCAAGCCGCTGCAATTAGAGAAAAAATAGCTGCGTTGCGCCCTGAAGCAACTAAAGAGCAACGAAGACAACTAGACAGAAATGCTCGTGAGTCTCGCTATTTGCAATATTTGCTTGGACAAGGACTGCCAGTTGATGAAGCTAAAGCAAAATTACCACCAGATTCTATATATTATGCTCCGAATCTTGCATCGAGCGATATTCCATTGGTTTCTAAAATTAGTAAATTGGCAAGATTTTCTAGTCTTAGTGGTCGAAGAGGGTCTCCAAAAAAAATCGCTGAGCGCCGCATCGCTGAGCGCCGCCGAATAGTTAACAGAGGGTTGATGTTTGATGAATCAATACCACGTCAAGGAGGTAGAACGGTACGAGAAGGTTTTGGCGGCCTTATGGATAGTATGGGCCAGCAGCTTGCTACTGATTTTTTTGGAATTAATAATCTGGCCAGCACGTTCGGTATTGAAAATCTTGATCAGAAGATTGGCTTGAATCAGGAGAATACGAATCCATTTGCTCAAGCGTTATTTGCGCCGTTTTTTGGTAGAAAAATGGACGACATGAATGTTGAGGCTCTTGGAGGGGGATCAAGCCCCGAAGCGAGAGCTTTTGCATTAAGTGTCGGTCTCGCGGGCGCCCTTTTCAAGCCATTAAAGTTTGTAGGCAAGGCTGTATCTACATACAGTAAAGCGGCAAGAATACGTGGGCCGGGAGGTTTTTTCGATAAGGTTGGCGCAAAATATAGGAACGTGACTCAAAGTCTTGACGACTTCGGTAAAAAAACTCCAACTCCAACTCCAACTCCAAAACCAACTCCAAAAACACAAACACAAACTCCAGCGGGAGACGTGAAGCCTCTAGACGCCTTCTTTGTGAATTTATTTAAACGTAATAAAGCTGTAAAAGAGACGATAAGGGAGGGGTCAAATCAAAGTCTAATAAAAGAGGGGGTAGAAAGCGCTACAAAAACAAAAGCGGCAGGTAAAGGAGACCTTGCAAAAGAATTGAATAAAACCAGAGGTCGTCGTGTTGAGATAGAAGATGGCAACCCTATTGTTGGTAAAGATGTAAATCTTAGTAAAGTCACAGCCAAAAACCCAAGAATAAATGCGACAGCACAACGAATAGCACAACAGGCTAAAGAGGAAGCTCAAGGAATAGGTCTTAAAATAGACGCACCAACAGGCAAAGTTCCTGCTAAAGCAGCCGATGATGCGTTAAAATTTGATTCGCTAAGCCAGCCTAAAATATTTGAAGAAGTGAAACTCGTAACAGATAAAAACGGACTTTCTCGTTGGATGAAATATAACCGAGACACAAAAAGATGGGAATTTGCCACAAGGCAAACACAACTACTGCCAAACGGTAATCGGTTCGCAAACGGTGGAGGTGTACCCGGAGGCAATGACCGTGTGCCAGCCATGCTGACTCCCGGCGAGTTTATTATGAGTCCCGAAGCTGTTAATAAATACGGTGTGGGCTATATGAAAAGTCTCAATCGCGGACGTGTTCCCGGATTCCGTCGTGGTGGCATTGTGGGCCGTGGCAATGTTCAGTACCACAACGATGGCGGTATGATTGGCAAGGCTGCTAGTTTCTTAGGCATCGACACCAGCAAGTTTGAGGGAATTTTAGGCGCGTTTAATAATACGTTTGAGTCTTTACTGATGGGTATCACGGGGCAGTTTGCTGGGCTTGGGTCGTCGATTACATCTCTGGCCAACGTATTCAGCAAAGGAATGAACATGTCTCACACATTTAGCGGAGATATGACTATCGCGTTTTCAATCACTAATTTGCCAGAATTGCAAGAGGCAATATCCAAAGCAATGCAACCCAAAATTGAAGAGTTGATTATATTCCACTTA